>ERZ773243.338-NODE-338-length-70710-cov-8.636317_pt1 | contig 70710 bp, 60 predicted proteins | sample MGYA00580520_ERZ773243 | MGnify/ENA primary metagenome ERZ773243 (study PRJEB29015, sample SAMEA2737747) | human gut metagenome | biome: human gut; feature: human-associated habitat; material: faeces | place: China | collected 2012 ... | reverse complement strand
TCCTGCTGAGCTTTACTTGTTGTCGGTTTATTTGTTATCTGATGTGATACTAGCAACACCATTGCTAAAACGATAGCAACTATTTTCTTTTTCATTTTTCCAACTTCCTTTCAGTTTCTAATTCTACTTTTATTACATACAATTTGTTTTTACTATCCCCACAAATATTTTTGTTCTTCCAGCCAGTGCATATGTTCCATGCGATTCGCAATTTGACTTTGATTGTACTGCATAATCTGATTGCTTTTTCGTATATCGCATAAAACCTGACCATTGATAACTTGCTGCTCAAACATACTTTTAGTCATTTTTTGAGATTCTGACACAACATCATACAACATTCTTTGATTCTGTTTTATTTCTTTTATGTCACTCGAAATGGAATCTAATGTGCTAATAATATGTCCCAAACGAAGTTCATTTTCATATAAATTGTATGCCCCCTCATGTCCTGTCAACCCATAACACCTTTCCGATAGCATATATTCAAACAACGATGCTATAGCTGGTAAAGAACGATATTTGGGATATATTACATTGGTGGAATAAAATTTATTAAGTACTGCTTTTGTCTTCTTTCTTTCATCTGCCAAAAGAGCATATTCATCGTTTAGTGTCTTTCCCTTTTCCAGTAAATTTTTTCTATAACGCTGAATTTCCTCAATATTTTCCTGATTTGTAATACGCACCTGCTGATTATATGATTGCGTCTGAACCACATTAGACACAACCAAAATAATTCCACCTACCACAAAACAAACAAATATACCAATAATTCCAAGCATAATGTTTAAAAACCATCCTGGAGCTCCACCTTCTGGTGATTTCAAAAAAACATAACCAAAATAAACTAAAATTGCAAAAAAAGCACATACAATTGCTGTTATAATTCCTCCCACCACACTTGGTCTTTTTTCTTGATAAATTTCTGGTTCCAACTTCATTTGATAATTCACACTACCAATAGAATCTCGTAAATGTTCTAAAATCTCATTCTGTTGGTATAACATTTTTTCTAAATCAAATACATGCTTAAGGTAATTCGTTATGTCTTTTGATGTTGCTAATTCATTCGCCATATTTTTTCCTCCATACTTTATTCTTTCCGTTCCACCATATCTAACAAACGGCTTTCATCCTTTTCATCCGAATTAATACTTACACTTTTATTCGTTTGATAATATGTAGTTCCATCTTTCTCAACCAATTCATCATCCTTCAGTTCAAGAGAATGACTTGTTACATCATTCTTCAAATTAATGGTATTTCCATCTATTTCATACTCAAATATTTGTTTTCCTTCTACACTCATCTCACCACCTTCTACAATTCCGATGTACGCTTTTCCTGATGAGGAAATACAACAGTATTTACGACTTTGACCTTGCCATGCACCAATAAATTTATTATTCTGCTCCGCATTGGTCTGATTGCTATTGTCACTACTTCCACACCCCACTAACACCAGAAAACACATACTAAATAACACAAATAATTTCTTTTTCATTTCTCCAACTTCCTTTCATTTAACATTTTGTTCCATTTTATCACTCCTGCCCCCAAACTTTTTTCCTAATTTTCAACAAAAAAAAGAAAATGTGAGATGTCCGCTATTTCATTAATAGACAACAATCTCACATTACCTTCAATCTCTTAAATCATTTTCCTAAATTTTAACACAGTGAAATTATTCTATTTATCCCCCAACAACATATTTCGGTCATACGTTTCATCTCATTTTGTCCAAAAAGTATGCTCACAAAACTGAATACTTGGCACCAATTTACATTCTATGCAACTTTCCACCTCCCCCCTCGAACATTACAAAACAACAAAAAAACACCTCGTGGGAGACTATAACGCTCTGCGTTATCCCGTCTCACACGAGGTGTTTCTTTGTTGTTATTTACTGCTCTGTTTTTTCTTAGAAATTACATCAAAGGCAACGGCTGCCAAAAGAACAAGTCCTTTTACTGCTTTCTGCCAGTTTGCATCGATACCCATGATAGACATTCCGTTATTCAGAACACCCATGAAAATCGCACCGATTACAACACCGGGAACTGTACCGATTCCGCCGTAAGCAGATGCTCCACCAATGAAGCAGGCACCGATGGCATCCATCTCGTAGTTTGTACCGGCAGTTGGAGCTGCCGAGTTAAATCTTGCGATACATACAAGAGCTGCTACTGCGGAAAGAACTGCCATGTTGACATAAGCGATGAAGTAAACACGGTTTGTCTTTACACCACTTAATTTTGCTGCATTTTCGTTACCGCCGACTGCATAGTAGTAACGGCCGGAAACAGTTTTCGATGTATAGTAAGCATATGCTGCTACGATAATTGCAAGCAGAATCAAGATGGTTGGCAGACCTTTGTAGCTGTAAAGTTTGATGCAGACAAACATCACAACTGCGGTAATGATAACACATTTTGCGATATCACCGTAAAGGTTACTCTGCTGATAACCATTTTTCTTTGCTTTGATTCGTTTCCAAATCACGGAAGCAATAAATCCTGCACAAATCAGGACACCGGCAATTCGTTTTTTGGCGTTTGAGCCTTTATGCTACGGCTTGTTTACAGCAATCTGGTCGCCACTTACACCGCAGGCAGTTAATAAAAATGTCATGATAACTGCCAACAGACAAACTAGCAGTGCTTTATGATAAAAAACACATTTTTGTTATTCTGTTAAATCGACACAAAAAAATACGAATCTACTTGATTTGTACCATCCTGTCCTAAGACATACACTTTTCCCAAAATTCATCTTCCGGGTTTTCTACAATAAACGCATAATGTTTTTGATATACTTTTTTTCTTCATCACCTAAACACCCTCAAATGAAAAGAAAACAATAAACCACAAACTGTAATTTATTGTTTTCTTTTTTATCAAATAATTTCTCGCCTAAAGATTAGTTTTTCTCAGCCAATTCTGCTTTCAGCATTTCTGTCAACTGAGGAACAATCTTATTCAAATCGCCTACCAAACCATAGTCAGCTACATCAAAGATTGGAGCTGTCTCATCTTTGTTAATAGCAACGATAATGTCAGATTCTTCCATACCTGCAACGTGCTGAATAGCACCGGAAATACCAATTGCAAAGTATACATTAGGCCGAACGGTTTTACCGGTCTGTCCTACCTGACGCTCAACCGGAAGCCAGCCATTCTCAACAACGGCACGGGAACAGCTTACTGTTCCGCCAAGTACATCTGCCAAATCCTGAAGAAGTTTGAAGTTTTCTTCACTTCCAACACCACGACCGCCGGATACCAAAATCTTAGCATCTGCGATATCTACTGTGTCAGCTACAGACTTCACAACATCAAGAATCTCAACATATTTATTGTCCGGAGTGAATCCCGGATTGTACTCGATTACTTCAGCTTTTGCACCCTTAATTGGGTCAATCTTCTGCATAACACCGGCACGAACGGTAGCCATCTGTGGACGGTTGTATGGACATGCAATCGTAGCGATTGTATTACCACCAAACGCAGGACGTGTCATAAGAAGCTGATTTGGAATGGTCTCCTTTGTCATGTTATCGGTGAAATCACCAATCTCAAGTACTGTACAGTCAGCAGTCAGACCAGTTGCTACACGTGCCGATACACGAGGACCTAAGTCACGGCCGATTGCTGTTGCACCAACCAACATAATTTCAGGTTTGTACTCATTGATTACAGAAGCAAGTGCATGAGCATATGGCTCTGTACGATATACTTCAAGTTCTTTGTCATCCACTACGATTACTTTGTCTGCACCATACTCAGCCAAAGAATCTGCAAGGTCTTTAACACCGTAACCAAGCAAAACAGCGGTAACTTCTGCGTTCAAATCTTTTGCCAGATCTTTTGCTTTACCAAGCAGCTCGTAAGCGATTCCGCTTACTTCTCCGTCTACCTGCTGTGCAAAGACATATACACCTTTATATTCTTCTAAACTCATTTTTTTCACCACTTTTCCTTTATAATAATTAGATTACATGTTTCTCTTTAAACTTATCTACAATATACTGAGCAGCTTCTGTTGGGTCAAGAGTAACGACTTCGCCGGCACCTTTACGAACCTTATCGGAAGCTTTTGCAATTTTTGTCGGAGAACCTTTCAGACCGAGGTTAGAATCATCTACATCTTTAAGGTCTGCACGTCCCCAAACGGTAATCTCTTTGTCAAATGCGTCCATGATTCCGCCCGGAGTCATATAACGTGGCTCATTCAACTCAGAAAGAGCAGTGATCAAGCAAGGCATTTTAGCCTTTACTACATGGTAACGGTCCTCATACTGACGCTCAACGATTACGCTGTCACCTTCCACTTTGATATTCTGTGCATAAGAGATAACCGGAATATCCAAGTGCTCGGAAATCTGTGGACCAACCTGTGCAGTATCACCATCGATAGCCTGACGGCCTGTGATAATCAAATCGTAATCAATGTTACGAAGTGCACCGGCAATTGTTGTAGAAGTAGCCCAAGTATCAGCACCACCGAGTACACGGTCTGTTACAAGGATACCATTGTCAGCGCCCATTGCCATTGCCTCACGAAGAACTTCTTCTGCTTTTGGAAGTCCCATGGTAAGAACAGTAACTTCTGCACCTGTTTCTTCTTTAATTCTCAGTGCTGCTTCCAAACCGGCTTTATCATCCGGGTTCATGATGGTAAGCATCGCACCTCTATTCAATGTACCGTCCGGGTTAAATACAACACCGCCCTTAGTATCCGGCACCTGTTTAATACATACTACTATTTTCACGAGAGCACCTCCTATTTCAATAAGCTGCCAGAGATAACCATACGCTGAACTTCTGAAGTTCCTTCGTAGATTTCTGTGATTTTTGCATCACGCATCATACGCTCAACGTCATATTCTCTGATGTAGCCATAACCACCGTGTAACTGAACTGCTTTTGTTGTTACTTCCATAGCAACTTCTGCTGCGTACAATTTTGCCATAGCAGCTTCTACGCTGTAAACTTTCTGCGTAGCTTTTGCCATTGCTGCACGATACACAAGCATCTTAGCAGCTTCCACTTTTGTTGCCATATCAGCAAGCTGGAACTGTGTATTCTGGAACTGTGCAATCGAACGACCGAACTGTTTTCTTTCTTTTACATAATCGATTGTTGCCTGCAAAGCACCTTCTGCCAGACCAAGTGCCTGAGCAGCGATACCAATACGTCCACCATCCAGTGTATGCATGGCAATTCCGAAACCTTTGCCCTGTGCACCAAGAAGATTTTCTTTTGGAATACGGCAGTCCTCGAAGATTAACTCGTATGTGGATGAACCACGGATACCCATCTTCTTCTCCTTTGTACCAAAAGTAAATCCAGGAGTATCTTTCTCAACGATGAAAGCAGAAATTTCTTTTACTTTTCTACCACGTTTTTCGATGATACCGGTTACAGCAATGATAATATAAATATCTGCTTCTTTACCATTTGTGATGAAGCATTTAGAACCATTGAGTACCCATTCGTCACCATCTAAAACAGCCTTTGTCTGCTGTCCCTGTGCATCCGTACCTGCACCCGGCTCAGTCAAACCGAAAGCGCCTAATTTCTCACCACTTGCAAGTGGTACAAGATATTTCTTTTTCTGCTCTTCTGTACCGTACATCATAATTGGGTCAGCACCAAGAGAAGAATGAGCGGATACAATAACGCTTGTTGTACCACAAACTTTAGCTAACTCCTCAACGCACATTGTGTACATCAATGGGTCACAGCCCTGTCCGCCGTACTCTTTAGGAATCGCAATTCCCATGAAACCAAGTTTCATCATTTTGTCAACAGTCTCACGAGGGAATACTTCTGTTTCATCGGTTTCCTGCGCAAGTGGCTTTACTTCGTTCTCAGCAAAATCTTTGAACAACTGTCTCGCCATTTCATGCTGTTTGTCTAATTTAAAATCCATGATAACATGAACTCCTTTCTATAATATTATTTGGAATAATCAAAGAATCCAACACCAGTTTTACGTCCGAGTTTGCCGGCACGTACCATTTTACGAAGCAATGGATGTGGACGGTATTTCGGGTCACCAGTCTCTGCCTGAAGAACTTCCATAATAGCAAGACAGATATCAAGACCAACCAAATCACCAAGTGCAAGAGGTCCCATTGGGTGGTTTGCACCAAGCTGCATAGCAGCATCGATACCCTCAGCAGAAGCAACACCATCAGCAAGGATGCCAACTGCTTCGTTAATCATAGGAATCAAGATACGGTTTACAACAAATCCGGCAGCTTCTTTTACCTCAACCGGTGTTTTACCAATTTCTTTTGCAATAGCAACTACTTTATCGTTTACTTCGTCTGTTGTGTTCTCGCCACGGATAACTTCAACAAGCTTCATAACAGGAGCCGGGTTGAAAAAGTGCATTCCGATAACCGGATGAGAAATACCTGCACCGATTTCTGTAATTGACAAAGAAGAAGTATTCGTAGCAAAAATGCAGTCTTCTTTCTTTACGATATCCTGCAATTCTTTGAATGTCTGTTTTTTAACATCCATAACTTCCAAAGCTGCCTCAACAATCAAATCACAATCAGTACAAATGTCTTTTACGCCAGTTGTAATCTTAGCTAAGATTGCATCAACATCTTCCTGTGTTTTCTTTCCTTTTGTAACCAGTCTCTGAAGACCTTTTGCAATCTTGTTTTTACCGTTTGCAGCAAACTCTTCATTGATGTCACACAAATAAACTTCATAACCTTCTGTCTGCGCAAATGCCTGCGCAATTCCGGAACCCATTGTTCCAGCTCCAATAATACCAACTTTCATTGTATTTACCTCCATTGTATTTGATTCAAATCCCAGACGGGATGTCGTCACGAATTAACAGTTTTTGAATGGTACCACTTTTAATTTTTTCTCTTTATCTTTCTCTAAGAAGTTACCCATTCCGGCTTTCTGGTCTTCTGTCTCGAAGCAGTCACCGAACAATTTCTCTTCGATTACAATTGCCTCATCCATATTTACCTGAAGACCTTCGTTAATTGCCTTTTTGCAGTTGCGGACAGCAATCGGTGCATTCTTAGCAATACCGGATGCCATCTTCTTTGCTGCATCCATCAGTTCTTCCTGTGGATATACAGCATTTACAAGACCAATGCGGTAAGCTTCGTCTGCTTTAATATTTCTTGCTGTATAAATCATCTGTTTTGCCATACCAGGGCTTACTAAACGAGCAAGTCTCTGTGTACCGCCAAATCCAGGAGTAATACCAAGACCTGCTTCCGGCTGGCCAAATACGGCATTGTCAGAACAGATACGGATATCACAGCTCATGGAAATCTCGCATCCGCCACCAAGAGCAAATCCGTTTACTGCAGCAATTACAGGAATCGGGAATGTCTCTAACTTACGGAATACATCGTTTCCTTTTTTACCAAAGGCTTCGCCTTCTGCTTTTGTCAATGTGCTCATCTCTCCGATGTCTGCACCGGCAACAAAAGATTTCTCTCCGGCACCTGTCAAAATCAGGCAGCGGATTTCATTCTGGTCAACTGCATCCAAAGTCTGATTCAGTTCATCCAAAACAGCACTGTTTAACGCATTCAATGCTTTTGGGCGGTTGATGGTAATAATACCAACTGCACCTTCTACTTCATATGTTACAAATTCCATTGAAAGTATCCTCCATTTAAAATTTCTTTTTTACATCACAGGAACGAACCGATATAATACCGGCTCGTCCCAAAAGTAAAATTAGTCTCTCTCAACAATTGTGGAACATCCCATTCCACCACCGATACAAAGTGTTGCAAGACCTTTCTTTGCATCGCGTTTCTGCATCTCATGAAGCAATGTAACAAGGATACGGCATCCACTTGCTCCAACCGGATGTCCAAGTGCAATTGCACCACCGTTTACATTCAATTTGCTAAGGTCAAATCCAAGGTCACGACCTACTGCTACAGACTGTGCTGCAAATGCCTCGTTTGCCTCAATCAAATCAAAGTCATCAATGCTCATGCCTGTTTTAGCAAGAACCTTCTTTGTAGAAGCGACCGGTCCAATACCCATGATTTTTGGATCCACACCGCCAAGAGCACCGGCTACAAATGTTGCCATTGGTGTTACACCAAGCTCTTTCGCTTTTTCTTCGCTCATTACTACGATAGCAGCTGCACCATCATTAATACCGGAAGCGTTACCAGCTGTTACCACGCCACCTTCTTTACCGGAGCAGCATCTAAGACCGCTAAGGCTCTCAGCTGTTGTACCAGGACGTGGTCCCTCATCGGTATCAAATACGATTGTTTTCTTTTTAGACTTGATTTCAACAGGAACAATCTCATCTTTGAATTTACCTGCAGCAATAGCAGCTTCACATTTCTGCTGGCTGTTTGCAGAAAACTCATCCAACTCTTCGCGAGTAATTCCGTACTGCTCTGCTACGTTCTCAGCAGTAATCATCATGTGATACTGATTGAAAGCATCCCACAATGCATCGTTTACCATGGTATCCACAAATTTACCATTGTTCATACGGTAACCAAAACGAGCATTCATAGCTGCGTAAGGAGCCATGGACATGTTCTCCATACCACCGGCAACAACGATGTCAGCATCTCCTGTCTGAATCATCTGAGCTGCCATATTTACACAGTTCAAACCGGAACCGCAAACAACGTTTACGGTAACTGCTGTTGTCTCGATTGGAAGACCAGCTCCGATGGATGCCTGACGGGCTACGTTCTGACCAAGACCTGCCTGGATTACACATCCCATGTAAACATGGTCAACGGCATCCTTTGGCACGCCTGCTCTCTTAAGAGCCTCCTCGATAACGATAGAACCTAATTTTGGTGCTGGAGTTGTGCTTAATGCACCACCCATTTTACCAATTGCCGTACGGCAAGCACCTGCTAATACAACTTTCTTAGACATGAATATATCCTCCTTATAAATTTTTTACTAATACTACTTAATTTATCATCACTGCTTTCGCAGTTTCTGATCATACTTTTCTCTGAATGCCTTCTGAACAACTTCCGGCACCAGTTTCGATACATCCGAGCCATAAAAAGCAACTTCTTTCGCAATGGTGGAACTTAGGAAAGCATACTCAAGACTCGTAGTAAAAAACATCGTATCAATCTCCGGCTCAATGCTGTGATTAGTCTGTGCAATCTGCATCTCGGATTCAAAATCCGTCACGGCACGGAGACCGCGGATAATCAGCTTTGCATCATTTTGTTTGGCAAAATCAATTGTCAATCCGGTAAATGTTAAAACCCTCACATTTGGAAATTCTTTCGTGGTCTGCTTTAACAGTTCTACACGCTCTTCCCTTGTAAATAAAGGCGTTTTTTCCTGATTCACAAGCACTCCTATAATCAATTCATCCACTACTTTGGATGCTCTCTTAATAACATCTAAGTGCCCATATGTAACGGGATCAAAACTACCCGGATATATTGCTTTTATCATATCTTTTTCCTATCTGTAAATCAAACTACAATTTACCACTTTTTATGATTCAATCCTTACTCATAATAACAAACGAAAACGATATTGTCAACAATTTAACAAACTTTTTCCATGAACATTTTGTGAACCGACTGGCTACTTGACCGCACCATGCGATAATGCTAAAATAAACATATTGCAAATATAGTTACCAGAATGGAGGTTTTACCAGATATGAACGAATTATATAAGAGTAAACTTGTGACTGCCAAAGAGGCAGCCAAAGTGGTAAAGTCAGGAAACTGGGTGGATTACGGCTGGACTGTAACAACACCTGTGGATTTTGACAAAGAACTTGCCAAACGTCTGCCGGAGCTTCACGATGTGAACTTTCGTGGCGGTATCCTGATGTGGGAACCGGAGATTTTCAAAATTGAAGATCCGGCTGCACACATGACATGGAACTCCTGGCACATGAGCGGAATCGAACGAAAAGCTGTTGCGAAAGGATTTTCTTTCTACTCTCCAATCCGCTATTCGGAACTGCCACGTTATTACCGTGATTTAGAAAATCCTGTGGATATTGCTGTTATGCAGGTAGCACCGATGGATGAACACGGATACTTTAACTTTGGACCAAGTGCTTCCCATTTGGGAGCTGCCTGCGAGCGCGCGAAAACCATTATCGTTGAGGTAAACAAAAACATGCCACGCTGTCTTGGCGGATTTGAAAATGGAATTCATATTTCTAAAGTAGATATGATTATCGAAGGATCAAACCCACCAATCGCAGAAATGGGCGGCGGTGCTGCTGCAACAGAAGTTGACCACGCAGTAGCAAGACAGATCGTTGCGCAGATTCCAAACGGTGCCTGCCTTCAGTTGGGAATTGGCGGTATGCCAAACGCTGTCGGCTCACTGATTGCTGAATCCGATTTAAAAGATCTTGGTGTTCACACCGAAATGTATGTCGATGCTTTTGTTGACATTGCCAAAGCCGGAAAAATCAATGGTTCTAAGAAAAACTTAAACAAAGGCCGTCAGGTATACGCTTTTGCTGCCGGCACAAAGAAATTGTATGACTATTTGGATAACAATCCTGAATGCATGAGTGTTCCTGTCGATTATGCCAATGAAATTGATGTCATTTCCGCACATGATAACTTCATTTCAATTAACAATGCTGTTGACATTGATTTGTTTGGACAGGTTAATGCTGAATCCGCCGGCATAAAAAATATCAGTGGAGCAGGTGGCCAGCTTGATTTCGTATTAGGTGCTTATAAATCAAAAGGCGGAAAGAGCTTTATCTGTCTCTCTTCTACCTTTAAAAATAAGCAGGGCGAAGTACAGTCCCGTATCCGCCCAACTTTAGCAAACGGTTCCATCGTTACCGATACCCGTGCAAACACAATGTATGTCGTAACCGAATACGGTATGGTAAACTTAAAAGGACTCTCCGGCTGGCAGAGAGCTGAAGCATTAATCGGCATCGCTCATCCGGATTTCCGTGATGAATTGATTAAAGAAGCTGAGAAGATGCATATATGGCGTAGAAGTAATCGATGATTAATCTTTTTGGGATCCGTAATTAAAAAGAAAAGTTTGTGATTCGTGGGCACTCCCGTTAAACAAACGCGTAAGGGTATCGGCGTGCAAAACACGCACGCCTGATACCCACGTGTTTGTACCCACTCATCGCAAATCTTTTCTTTTTTAATTACCGGAAACCAAATAGATTAGCATCGAATACATTCTTACAAACAGAATCACTTAGTTACTTGAGGGTATCGCATAATGGCAAGTTTACTCTGTAAACAAACAAAAGCTGTTTCATACGAACTAAGCATAAAACAACAAAAAAGAGGGTTCCTTTGTGGAGACTATAACGCAAAGCGTTATCCCGTCTCTCACAAAGGAACCCTCTTTTTTGTTGTTTTATTTAGTTAATGACTAACCGCTTTTTGTTATTTTACAAAGTAAACTTATCAGCAATCTTCTCAAGCTGCTCTACAGAATCCATACAGGTATCAACAAGTTCTGCATTCTGTGCTGCCTCAGTTACGACACTTCCGGTCTTTTCTGCAATATCTGTCACACCAACGGTTGCTTCGTCAATCGTTGTGTTAATACCGGTAATTGCGTCAGCAATCACACCAATCGAATCGGTAAGTGAAAGAATAGCATGCTCTACATTTTCCATGCTTGTCTTTACAACATCTGCATCATTATTATACTGGTTGCTGATAGCTCTGAACTGGTCATAATCTTTTAATACCACTTCGTCTAAGAACTTCGTTGTTCCCTCCATACTCTGAACCATTTCATCCACAGAAGAGTTTACTTCAAGTACAATCTCATTAATGCTTGTTACCGAATCTGATGTCTCGTTCGCAAGTTTACTGATTTCCGAAGCAACGACAGCAAATCCTTTTCCTGCCTCACCGGCACGGGCTGCCTCAATTGAAGCATTCAATGCCAAAAGGCTTGTCTGAGAAGAAATCTGCATAATGGATTCCGTCATCTCATTAATCTGTTTTACACAATCTGCAGCACTTACTGCTTTTTCTACCTGTGTCTTAATTGTATCGTACATAGAACCAGCACGATCCATCGCTGAATTTGCAGACTCACCAAGTGCGGTTGCTCTCTCCGAAATCTCATCGGAAAGTCTCACACCATCTTTGGAAAGCTTTGCGATATCGGATGCACCTTGTCGCATGTCTCCGATGTTCTGTGTAATTGTTCCCGTCGTTGCAGAAGTTTCCTGCATGCCGGCTGCTAACTGCTCCGTAGTTGCAGAGTTATCCATACACTGCTCACGAATCTGTTCACTGACATCATTTACTTTACTTACTTCTTCGCAAATCTTCTGACTGGAATCCTTCAAATTCACAATACTCTGTCGAAGACTTTCTCTCATATCAGCCACGGATTTACCCATCAAACCAACTTCATCACGGCGAAGTGCAATCTTCTTCACTTTATCATCATTTGTAAAATCCAGTCTAGCCGTCTCATCAATAACATCCGTAAGCCTTACCAGCGGACGAACAATCAAAACAACTGCAAATAAACCAACTAAAACACTTAAGATAATTCCAATGCCAGCAACTGAAATTCCACGTACCCACATGGAATTTGCAACTGACATCACATCTCCCTTGTCTGCTGTGATAACCAAAATACTTTTGTCATTAAGTACATGATATGCAGCATATTTCGTTTCGCCCTTAAATTCATACATCACAAAATCGTTTGTGACTTTCTCCCCCTTTTTCATGCGGCTTACTGCGTCTTTTACAACAGCATTTTCTACTGACTTACCAACCTTTGATTCCGTTGGGTGAAAACGCATAATGCCTTCTTTATCAACCAGATACGCATAAGAAGTATCTAACCCGGAAATTTTAACATTTCTTAAAATATTAGCATAACCATCATAAGATAAGACACGTTTTTCCATCAACTTGTCATTTAAATCTGTTGAATACGCTTGTGCCAAATTTGTCATCTCATTCTTTGTCAAAATTTCAATCTGTTTGGTGCTGCGTGGAACAATCATTAACATTGTAACAGCTGAAATTACTGCTCCTGCCAAAGCAATAATTAGTACCATTTTAAAACCGATTTTGTTAAAGAAACCTACCTTTTTTCTGCTTGCCTTTTCCATGCTCAATTCCTCCATATTATTTAATAATCTGTTTTTCCATTACAGTTTTTGCACACGCAAGTGCTTCCGGAATCTTTTCCGGTAACTTTCCACCAGCCTGCGCCATGTTCGGACGGCCGCCACCGCCGCCGCCTACAATGGATGCAACTTCTTTAATCAAATTGCCGGCGTGGGCGCCCTTTTTGATCGCTCCATCAGTTGCCATGGCAATTAAATTCACTTTTTCCCCAACCTGGCTTGCAAATACAATAAATGCCTCACCAAGCTTCTGTTTTGCCTCATCGCCCAAGTCACGCATGCCGTTCATATCAACATCTGTAAGCTGCTTTGTCAGAATATAGATTCCATCTACTTCTTTAGCCTCGGACAACAAGTCTCCTGCGGCTTCTTTCGCAAGTTTTGCTTTTAATTTATCATTTTCTTTCTGAAGTTGTTTTACTTCATCCTGCAATGAAACTATTTTTGCACTTACCTCTAACGGCACTGCTTTCAAAAGTTTTGCTGCCTTTTGCAGTTCACTCTCCATCGTATTGTAATACTCAAAAAGAGCTTTTCCTGTCAGTGCTTCAATTCGACGTACACCTGCTGCAACACCGCTTTCTGAAATAATCTTGAAAGCAGAAATATTTCTGGTGTTACTTACATGAGTACCACCACAAAGTTCAGAACTAAATGTTCCCATCTGAACAACGCGGACAACCTCGCCGTATTTTTCACCAAACAGAGCCATCGCACCGGTCTTCTTCGCATCTTCTATCGACATTTCATTTGTCACAACATCAAGTCCTGCCGCAATTTCACGATTTACAATTTCCTCTACTTTTGCAATTTCCTCTTCCGTCATTGGCGAGAAATGTGTAAAATCAAAACGAAGTTTATCCTTGTCCACTAACGAACCTTTCTGCTCTACATGGCTGCCAAGCACCTCACGCAATGCCTGCTGCATCAAATGGGTCGCACTGTGGTTGTTTGCTGTCAGATTTCTCTGTTCTTCATCCACCGTAAGTTTTACGGTTTCACCTTTTTTGATAACACCTTTTGTCACACGTCCAACATGTCCAATCTTCGTTCCCTGAAGTTTGATGACATCTTCAACAACAAATGTACCATCTGCTCCTTCAATCACACCGGCATCTGCTACCTGACCACCCATCGTTGCATACATCGGGGTCTCTTCTACAAGAATCGTTCCCTCTTCGCCTTCTTTCAGCTCATCAACAATGGCATCTTGGGTTGTCAAAACTGTAACCTTCGACTCATGTGTCAAACGATCATAGCCGACAAATTTACTTTCGACAGAAGCATCAATGGACTGATAAATCGTAACATCTTTTCCCATGTAATTGGTTGTCTCTCTGGCATCACGTGCTGTCTGACGCTGGTTCTCCATCGCTTTCTTGAACCCATCTTCATCAACAGAAAATCCTTTTTCCTCTAAAATCTCAATCGTCAAATCAATTGGGAAACCATAAGTATCATACAGCTTAAATGTATTTTCACCGGAAAGAACTTTTTCACCGCTCTTTTGCAAATCTTCCATCATCGTATTCAAAATAGCGAGTCCCTGATCGATGGTCTTATTAAAGTTCTGTTCTTCCACGGTAATTAACTTAATAATATAATCTTTACGGTCTAACAATTCCGGATATCCTGTGTGAGACTCTGCCATCACTGTCTCGCTTAATTTAGCAAGAAACTCGCCCTGAATACCAAGCAGTCTTCCATGACGTGCGGCACGGCGGAGAAGTCTTCGAAGCACATAGCCGCGTCCCTCATTAGATGGCGTAATACCATCGGAAACCATAAAGGTTACAGAACGAATATGGTCGGTAATAACACGAATGGAAACATCTGTTTTGTATTCCTCTCCATAAGATACACCGGCAAACTCACAAATCTTATCACGAATTGCTTTGATGGTATCGACATCAAAAATCGAATCCACATCCTGCATTACCGTAGCCAAACGCTCTAATCCCATACCGGTATCAATGTTTTTATTTTCCAATTCTGTATAGTGGCCTTCCCCGTCATTTTCAAACTGAGTAAATACATTATTCCAAATCTCGATATAGCGGTCACACTCACAGCCAACCGTACAACCGAGCTTTCCACAGCCGTATTTTTCTCCACGGTCGTAATAAATCTCAGAACAAGGGCCACAAGGACCGGCACCATGTTCCCAGAAATTATCTTCTTTTCCAAAACGGAAAATGCGGTCTTTTGCCACCCCAATTTCCTTATTCCAGATATCAAATGCTTCATCATCTTCTAAATATACAGACGGATACAGACGGTCTTCCGGGATTTCCAAAACCTTCGTCAAAAATTCCCATGACCAGGCAATTGCCTCATGCTTGAAATAATCACCAAAGGAGAAGTTACCAAGCATTTCAAAAAAAGTACCATGTCTAGCCGTCTTTCCTACATTTTCAATATCTCCGGTACGGATACACTTCTGACAAGTTGTCACACGTGTTCTCGGAGGAATTTCCTGTCCGGTAAAATATGGTTTCAGCGGTGCCATGCCGGCGTTAATTAACAACAAACTTTTGTCATTCTCCGGCACAAGTGAAAAACTTGGCAACGCCAAATGTCCTTTACTTTCAAAGAATTCTAAATATTTTTTTCTTAATTCATTCAATCCATATGATTTCACGCCACTAGCCTCCTAAATGTGTCTTCAATAGCACAATTATAATTTTTTTGTAGCAAAATGTCAACCTTCTGACATTTGCCTGAGTGCAAGAATTTCATCTCTTGCCATATCTGCAATTTTGGCGGCTGTCGGGGTTCCTTTTTCAACCTCGGACGGTGTAAAGAACGAGCCGATAAAAACAGCCACTCTCCCCTTTGGGACAATCCATCTTCCAATGCTTGAGAGCCGCTCCGGTTTCATATAAACCGGAACGATTGGCTGCTTTGCATCCAGCCCGATAAAACCGCCCTTTCGGAACTTATGCATCTGCTCATCATAATAACTGCATTCTCCCTCCGGAAATAAGACAAGATTTCCCTTGGCAAGTGCCTGATGCATGGAAACAATATTGCTTTTTATCGTTTCCGGTTTTTTTGCTCCCCGTTCGAGTGCCACACACCCAATCGAATCCAAATAACGGGATAGAATTGGATAATGCCAAAGTTCTTTCGCCGCCACAAAACTAATTGTATCTTCAATTGCTGCCAGTAGAAAAACCACATCAAAAAAACAACGGTGGTTTGACACGAGCAAAAAGTTTTCCAATTTTGGAAGTGCCTCTTTTTGAACAATCTCTAATTGAATTTTGGCAGATTCTACAATCTTTTGGCAAATTTCTTTGCATATTAGGAAATTGTGGTCCGGGTCATTATTCAACTTCTTATAATTCCGTATCATTTCAAAAACAAGTCGAAAAAACACACGAATTAACCGCAAGCCATTTCCTCTCATCTTCATACGTCACCTCAAAAACTCATTTTTTTACTGCCTGATTTGTCCATCTCCTAAAATAATATATTTAGTCGTTGTCAGTGCCTTAAGCCCCATTGGTCCCCTCGCATGGAGTTTCTGGGTGCTGATTCCGATTTCCGCACCAAAGCCAAACTCAAAACCATCGGTAAATCTTGTCGAGGCATTGACATAAACCGCCGCTGCGTCTACATCATTCAAAAATGTCATCGCATTGTGATAGTCGGATGTGACAATTGCTTCCGAATGTCCGGTATTATAGTGATTGATGTGCTCAATCGCTTCCCCCAGGGAACCTACCGTTTTGATGGAAATAATGGCATCCAGATATTCGGTTCCATAATCTTCTTCTGACGCTTTAATAATTCTACGATCACACTGCATCGAGTATTCATCACCACGCATTTCCACACCATGTTCTGCTAAACGGTCAGCAATTTTTGGCAATACGTCCTTTGCAATTTTTTTATGTATAACCAGCGATTCACAGGCATTACACACACCATAACGCTGCGTCTTTGCATTTTCAATAATATTTACTGCCATATCAATGTCTGCACTCTCATCGACATACACATGACAATTTCCGGTTCCGGTTTCAATGACCGGTACGGTACTTTTTTCCACAACCGTCTTAATAAGTCCTGCACCGCCTCTTGGAATCAGCACATCAATGTACTCATTCAGACGCATAAACTTCTCTGCTGTCTCATGGGAAGTATCCGTCAAAAGTTGAATACTGTCTGCCGGCAAATTACACGCAGAAAGTGCCTCTGCAATCACTTTTGTAATCGCAAGATTTGAATTTAGGGCATCACTTCCTCCCCGCAGAATGACAGCATTTCCTGTTTTAAAACAAAGCCCAAACGCATCCGCTGTTACATTTGGTCTGGATTCATAAATAATACCAATCACACCAAGAGGCACCCTCTTTTGTCCAATCTGCATACCAAGCGGTGATGTCTTCATCTCCGACACCTCGCCAACCGGGTCTTCGAGTGCCACAATCTGGGTAAGTCCCTCTGCCATTGCCTCGATTCTCTCTTCTGTCAAAGAAAGTCTGTCCACTAACGATTCCTTCATCTGATTCTCTTTTGCCTTTTTCACATCTTTCTCGTTTGCAGCAAGGATTTTATCCTGATGTAAAATAAGTGCTTTCGCTACCGCTTCGAGCCCCTCATTTTTTCTCTTTACACCAAGTCTATTTAACTCACGGGACGCTTTTTTTGCCCGCACTCCAAGCTCTTTTAACATCTTTTCAGCTGATTCCATGATTTACCTCCTGTCTGTCAAAATCCGGTTTACCCGAATATCACATGCTTCTGCTTCAACTTCTTTCACCCACTGCATTTCAAATGCCAGCATAAAACGGTTTCCAATATATCTCCCCATCTGCGATAAAAAGCGGTCATAATAACCGCCTCCATAGCCAATGCGGTTTCCCTTATCATCAAAGGCAGCCCCCGGCATCAACATCAGAACTTTCTCCGGTTTCAATGACGCAAGTTTTTCTGTAAAAGGCTCTTTTTCCTGCGGCTCTAAAATCCCCTGATAGCCCGGTATTAAATCCGCATCCGAATATACCCGGTAAAACGCCATCTCTTTTCTGTCCGCATACGTTTTTGGCAGATAAAGAGATTTGCCGCTCTCACGAATTTTCTGATTCATTTCCGTCGTTTCCACTTCTGAGCGGAATGATTGATATGACAAAACCACCTCTGCTTTTTGAAATTCTTCCAATGTAAATAGTCGTTTTGCAATCTCTCTGCTTTTTTCCATGCGCTCCTTCTCCGATAAAGAATCCCGCAGAGAAAGCATCTTTTTTCGCATTTCTTTTTTTGTCATCAATGTGTTTCCTTTTTTCTCAATTTACGAATGGTGCCATCGGGCTCCTGAATCGAGGTATGCTCTAATGTATTTCGCAGATTATTGCGAATTGCAGCAAGATACTCTGCTCGAAGAAGGGACTGCTCGTCTTTTTCCTCCGGCGTAATTGTCCCTGCTTTCTGCTTTTTATACAATTCATTAATACGGTTAATTTTTTCCTGATTCATTCTGTCTCTCCTATTTTCTATCGGTCTAAATAATTTTTCAAATGAAAATGTGTTGTCTTATGAGCCTTAAATAATGTACCAATTTCCTCACCGGCAAGAAGCTGATTAATATGCTCCATGTCATCGCCATTGATAATTACCATATCCGCTCCGGCATCATTTGCAATACCGGCCGCTCCGACTTTGGAACTCATACCGCCGGTTCCCATATCGGTCGACGGTCCTTTTGCCATGCCTAACATTTCATCCGTAATCCGCTCTACATAAGGAATCAATTTGGCATCCTTATTTTTATTCGGGTCATCGGTATACAGTCCGTCAATATCACTTAATAAAACAAGCAAATCTGCGCCAATAATTGCCGCCACAATCGCAGACAAAAAATCGTTATCACTAAAACTTAAATCAATCTCATCGGTTGCCACGGTATCATTTTCATTCACAATCGGAATGACTCCTAAGTTTAATAATTCACGGAATGTATTTTGCGCATTGTGTCTGCTGATATCATTGGCAATCGTAATTTTAGTCATCAAAATCTGTGCGGTATTTTGATTGTATTCCGAAAAAAGTTTTTGATACACTGTCATCAGGCGGCACTGTCCAACCGCTGCACAGGCCTGTTTCACCGAACGCTCTGTCGGTCTTTCCATATTGCCAAGTGCCTTTCTTCCTACCAAAATTGCACCGGAAGAAACGACAACAATTTCTTTGCCCTGATTATGTAAATCGGTAAGAATCCGCACAAATTTCTCCATCTTGACAAGGTCAAGTGCTCCTGTCTCTTTATGCGTCAATGTGGAAGAACCCACTTTAAATACAATTCTTTTTTTATCCTTTAAATTCTCACGCATGATTTGATTCCTCTTTCTTTTTTTCCTGTATTTTCATTGCAATCCGTAATCCATCCATTGCCGCCGACATAATTCCTCCGGCATATCCGGCGCCCTCCCCGCAGGGATAAAGGCCTGCCAGAGAAACACTTTCAAAATCCTCATCTCTTTCAATACGAACCGGTGATGAGGTGCGTGATTCCAAACCAAGCAACAATGTATCCGGATGGTCAAATTCATGAATTTTCTCCGCAAACTGCCCCATTCCGTCAATTATACCATTGATTATAAAATTTGGCAACGCTAAGCGGATATTTGAAAACCGCCATTTTCCCTCAACACACGGCACAACTTTTCCAAGTGCTTTCGTCGGCTGATTGTTACAAAAATCTTCATAGCGCTGTACCGGAATTTTCCCATCAGCAAGTTCATACGCAAGTTTTTCATACTTTCTCTGTAATGCAACACCTGCCAGACAATCGTCTCCTTCAAAATCTTCTTCCGAAACAGAAACAACAATCGCACTGTTTGCAAATCCGGATGCTCTGTCAGCATTACTCATTCCATTCACGACAAGTCCACCCTCTTCGGAGGATGCGTTTACTACATAACCGCCCGGGCACATGCAAAAAGAATAGACACCTCTTCCATCTGTTGTCTTTCCCGTCAGTTTATACGGCGATGCCGGCAGTTTTTCATCATTAAATCCATACTGTGCACGATCAATATCTTCCTGCCTGTGCTGCACACGAACGCCCATGGCAAATGGTTTCTGCGACATCGTGATATGTTCTTTCTTTAAGAGTTCAAACGTATCTCTGGCACTGTGTCCAATGGCAAGAATCACACGCTCACACAAAATAGTCTCTTCTTTTTCTCCATTCTGTGTAAGCACGCCACACACACGTCCATTTTCTTCTAAAATTTTTGTCATTTTCGTGTGAAATAAAAACTGGCAGCCCTTTTCTTCCATTGCAAGCCTCATATTCGTAATCACCGTCTGCAAAACATCCGTACCGATATGTGGCTTTGCATCATACAAAATCTCTTCGGGGGCACCAAAATTCACAAAACTCTGTAAAACAAACTGTTTTCTTCCGGTTTTGTCTTTCACTCCGGTATTTAATTTTCCATCCGAAAATGTACCGGCGCCTCCCTCGCCAAACGCCACATTGGAGTCCGGTTTTAAGACACCCTCCTGCCAGAATTTCAAAATATCATCATGGCGTTCTTCCATCTTTGCTCCCCGCTCAATGACAATCGGGGAATAACCGCACAGACTCAGATAGTAGGCACTAAAAAGTCCTGCCGGACCTGCCCCCACAACAGCAACACGCTCGGGATTTTTAATTTCTTCTATCTGCCGCCACAAAGAAGGTTCTTTTTTGGCAATGGTTAAATTTTTATTCTTTCGATTTCTTTTCAGAACTTCCGATTCCCTGCGGCACAAAAATCTCACAGTATATAATACAAAAAGATTTGGCTTTTTTCTGGCATCCAGACTGCGTTTTACAATTGTAAACTGTGTAAAATCCTCCACCGAAATTCCAAGCAGTTTAGCTGCCTTTTTTTGCAGTTTAGAAAAAGAATCTTCCTGCCACGACAATTTACACTGAGATAATTGAAGCATTATTTTTCATTCTCCTTCCTCAACTGCAAAATATGTTTTGCTGCTATCATTGCGGTACTCCATGCAAAATGCAGATTATAGCCGCCACAAATTCCATCCACATCCAAAAGTTCACCCAAAAGATACAACTGTTTTTCCTTTTTTGATTCCATGGAATCCTGCACCACTTCTTCTACCGGCACACCGCCTGCGGTCACCTGCGCACGCTCCATGCCAAAGGTATCACGGATTACAAACCGGAAAGTTTTTACAAATTCCACCGGATTTTTTGCCCGTTTGCAAAGCGGCACCCATTTTTGTGGCAGCAATCCTTCCACGCCATGTTTCTTAATCCAGTTTTTTACTTCTTCCTTAGAAAGGGAAGGAACAAAATCAATCACACCTTCCACCAACCGGTTTTCATCCAGTGCTTTTGCTGCGATACGGCACATTTGAAAAACCGGGATGCCGGATACGCCGTTTTTTACAATCTGGATTTCTCCGGTTTCAAAAGCCTCCGTCTTCCCATCAATCATCAACGAAATTGTTCCCTGAACCCTCGTTCCCGCCGTCTTATTCCATACCACACCATCGCATACAAGACCGGTTAATCCGGGATATAACTTAGTAACTGTATGGTGGAAACTTTCTGCCAGCGAATAACCGCTTTCACTTCCTCCGCTCTCTTTCCCTGCTTTTCCGCCGGTTGCTAAAACAACATAGGCACTATTAAAATCTCCTTTTGATGTATGGACAAGAAATTCTTTTTTCTTTGTAATCTGCTCTACTTCACAGTCTTCATAAATTGTTACACCAAACTGTGTGCAGGCATGATACAGCCCATTCACAACAGTCGCAGCCTGATTCGTATGCGGATAAACATAGCCATCTTTTTCCCGGTGCAAAATACCATATTTTTCAAACTCTGCAATCACGCATTTTGCAGGCACCTCTGTCAAAAGATGAGAAATAAATTCCGAATTTCCATAATAACAATTCTCATTCATATGTAAATTGGTAAAATTGCATCTGCCATTTCCGGTTGCCGATAGTTTTTTACCAATTCGATGATTCTTTTCTAAAACTGTCACCTGCACGCCTTTCCTAGCAAGCATGACAGCACATAATAAACCAGAAGCTCCCCCTCCTACAACAATCACATCACACTGTGTCTTCATGACATCCTCCGTCTCTTCCTTTTATCTTCTCTATTATACCTTAACTGGAAAAGTTTTCAAGGACGGAATACAGCTCTTTTTCTGTCCGCACGGCGTATCCGCCCTGCAAAATCTTTTTGTCCTGCTTGGATAAATTTTCTTCTTTCAGACCGGTTTTCTCAAACGGTTCTTTCTCGTCCTTTCGGTAGATAACCACTTCGCCATCCTTCAATCGTAAAATATATCCCTGCTCACTCGATTTGTTATATACCTTGCGAATAACAATTTTATCCTCCGAAAATGACTCCAGTGTAATTTTTACAAGACCTTCTTTTTCTTCCTCCCATGACTTATCTTTAATTTCTACAGTCAGCTGCTTTTCCAGTTCTTCCCTTGTAAGACCGGCATACTCCGGTGGCATGTCTCTTTCTTCTTTTACCAGTTCTTCGGATTCTTCTTCCCACTTTTCAATCACTAATTTTGTCTCGCTTGTAACCCGCTGCTCCTGCTTGGTGCTTGTCTGAGCTGCATTTTGCTGCGCCATTTTTTTCTGTTCCTGCTTTTTTGCATACTCAAAACTTCCGTAACACAATAACGACAATACAAAAAACGCCACAAAAAAACTGCATATCACAATATATTTTCGATTCATGTTGTCCACCATCCATTCTTTTCAATCAATCGTTGCTCTTAGGGACAGTATCGTCAAAAATATCTGCCTTTATACAAAAAAGCACAAAACAACTGCGCGAACGCCTTTGCTTTGTGCTTTTAACATTTACTGTTTTATAAAACTAATTCATAACTCGTCCGATTTTAGCCGGATGACGATAATAAGCATTACTAATCTTAATACCATCACGAGGGTTGCTGGCATGAATTACCATACCGCCGCCAATATACATCGCAACGTGGTTAATACGGCTTCCGTTGCTGTAGAAGAACAAATCGCCCGGTTTTGGTGACGAAACTTTTCTTGTGCAGCCAGCCTGTGCTGCAGCGTTATGCGGCAGGGAATGTCCATACTTCGCATACAGACTCATTGTAAATCCGGAACAGTCTGTTCCGTTTGTAAGACTTGCGCCTCCCCAAACATAACGGTTACCTAAGAACTGTTTTGCATATTCCACAATCGATGCCTGACTTGACGATACACCGCTTGATGAAGATGCTTTCACGGTGCTTACCTTTGTCGCACGTTTCAGTGTATACTGCTCTTTCACAAAATCTTTTGCAACAAATGCATAATCATCATCCACATAAATGCAGATAAAGTCTTTCAACTGTTCCTGCATTGCCTCATATCCGCCGGCTCTCTTAATCGCATCTTTGGATATTTTCTGTTTTTTCACAATTTTTTTCACATAATCTAAAGTTAGTTCGCCCTCTTTCATGGTGAACTCCTCACCTTCCGATACAACGGAATAAATCGGAGCAGAAGTCGATGGAAGAGCACGTACACGAAGTGAATCTGTCTGGATTTCTACACACTCACGGCCTACTTTCGTCGCCAGTTTTTCTGCTTTCTCATCCGTTGTCAGATAAGACGCCTTTACATAGCCTTTTACCTTACCGGAAACAATCTTAGCCCAGCCTTTTTTGATGTGGTATACATGACATCCGGCATTCTTTGTCATCTTTCCTACTATTTTTCCACTCTCTGATGGCTTCTTTCTAACATTCAAATAGGTATCCACTTTATTGGCAACACCTAGTCTTGAATAATTTAAATTCAGTTCTACATGCGTATCCTTGTCCGTTTCCTTTGCTGTATCTGCTGTCTGTTCTGATACTGGTGCTGCAGTCGGTACAGCTGTCACATTTGGCTCCGATGCTACTAATACTTCAGATGCCTTTGCATCTACACTACCATTTGCCACATTGCTGCAATACTGCTCTAGCAATACGGTAGCACCCTCTACCTGCTCTTCTGAACCTACCATGGCAGCCTGCACGGAACATACACTGCCTACAATCAAACCACTCGCTAATGCAAGTGCAAAAAGTTTCTTCCCATATTTCTTCATCTTATTACCTTCTTCTTTACAAATTGTAATTGTTACGAAATTGTTACATTTGTTAAGAATTATAGCAACATCTATGTAATCTGTCAACCTTTCTTTCGCATTATTTCCTCATGTACTTCTTCCAACTCCATACGCATCATGGAAAACAAATCAATCAGACGCGGATTAAACACACCGCAATCACCTTCAATAATCATCTCAAATGCTTCTTCCGGTTTGTATGCCGGCTTGTAAATTCTCTCACTGATAAGTGCATCATAGGCATCTGCCACCCCCACAATCTGAGCTGCAATCGGAATTTCGTCTCCCTTTAATCCCAGCGGATAGCCATCACCATCATAGCGCTCGTGATGATACATACAAACCTCTGCACAACATTTATACAGTGCATAATCCGCACTGTCTTCTCTTGTAAGTTTCATCAGACGCTCAAAAATCTGTCTGCCCTTTCTCGTGTGATTTTTCATAATTTCCAATTCATTAAAATCAAGCCTTCCTGCCTTATGTAAAATCCGGTCCGGAACGACAATTTTCCCGACATCATGCAACATTGCCGCAAAGCAGATTGTATCCACATCCTCTTCCGATATTTTATAATCCGGACAGAACCGAATCACTTTTTCAAGCAAAATCCTCGTAAAACGCTGCACTTTTTCACAATGATACTCTGCATAAAAATCTCTGTTTTCGATAACAGAAATCACATAACTAAACAACATATCTTTTCCCTGTATCATATCTTCACCCCCTAATGAGCCAATGTATCAATGCGGTTATCATGTTTTACAAATTCCACATTGTTGTATATTTCCTTAATTGCAAATGGATCCTCATTCAAAAACAGTAACGTACCCGGATAAGCCCGCCCGGACACCTGAATCCTTGCCTCTTTTTGCTTTGTCATCTGTTCCATCTGGGCATTCCGTTCTGAAAAAAGCTCCTTACGGCTGCTCTTTAACGTATATACTGCTCGTGTCAGCCGCTGTATCATCATCGAAACTTTTTCATCATGCACCGGATTCGCCATTAATTTATTCAATCCATTTTCACACGTCTGCAATTCCGCCTGTGTCTGCTCAATCTTTTTCTGCAATTCCTGATATGCCGTCATATCCTCCTTGTCAATTCCTACACTCACAACGGTTGCAATTTCTGCTATATTGCCAATACCATTGCAGGAAATACCTAATTTTGCGCAGGTTTTTCCGCCAATAATCACACCTTTTCTTCCTTCCACCAGAAGTTTTCCGTTTGCTTTTAATTGGCAGTTCAGCAAATATGTTGCTTGCACATCTTTTCCCGCCGTCAGAACTGCCGACTCAAAAAACTGACCCACAATACTTTTTCCTGCGATAATCTTTCCAAGCCCCTTTCCCTGACAGCCCTTTCGGATAATTACATCGCCACCGGCTTCAATCTGGCTCGCTTCACAGTGTCCGTCAATTACAATGTTTCCAGCCGCCTGCACAGAAAATCCGGACGTCACATTCCCCATGATATTTACATCACCATTAAAACGAATGTTTCCAGTTGCGGCATCGACATTACCGGGAACCGTATATAAATTTCGTATTTCTAACTTATTTTCACCCTCGTGCCACTCAATAATTCCATCAAGATCCGCATAATATTTCTTTTTATCTTCCGATACGCGCACGCCAATTACACGAAGTGCCGGAAGCTCTTTTCCACGTTTGGGACTAATCATCTGTCCTGTTACATCATAACCAAAAGTCCCCGCTGTCGCCGGAAAATATTCTGCAACCAAGGTATCTTTTTTTATAAATTCAAACAATTCCATATTTTTGTAATCCACAGTTCCATCAGCAAGTACCTTTGGCTTTGGATTCACTTCTTTCTTAAAATAATAGCAAAAGTGTGCATCTTCACCATCTATAGGCTCTTTTCCCTTAGCGACAACAACTTCTTTTGCAAACTGTTTTTCTCTTAACATCGCAATAATTGACTCCCGTAAAATCCCCTGCTTGACATCCTTGTGTTTCAGAAGTTTTAGAACATCTGAAACATCCATTTTCAAAAGTTCCTCTTTTAAAACATCACTTGCAAGTGAAAAATTAATACTTGCCTGCATCTTATCTTCCGATACAAACACACAGGATTCCAATAAATAATCATCTTCCTGCTTTTCCGGTACTTCCTCCTCTTGTTCTACTTCTCCTGCTTTTGTTTCACTTAGGAATTTACCCACCTCATCATCTAATAGAAGCTCACTCTGGTGTATTTTTTCAATTTTCTCAAGCATCTGCTCCGGCTCAAAATATTCTTTGGCAAATTCGGTAACATCAATTCCTTCTAGTAATCCTTTGCGAAGAATTTCCATCTGTTTTTGTGAAAAACACGGTTTTGCATAGACTTTTACATCAAGCCCCTGCTCTAAACCGTACCGGATTTCCCGCATCTGAAACCAATTTAACTCCGGGTCTGCATACACTGCCACATTCAGATTCTTCTGTAAACCAAGAATAATTTCATGAAGCTGAACCCCGTGAAAACTTTTTCGTATGTATGGAAGCAGATTCACTCCCGCTTCAAACGCATCATTAATTTCTTTTAACTGTTCCTCATCATAACCATCTTTCAAATATGGGGTAATGTCATGGTTCATCCGGATACCACGTCCAATTTCAAACAAAAGTTTTCCGGCATATCCCTGTTTAGCAAAAGGTGCCAGTAAAATCCCCTCTTCCATGCCTTTACGCACTGCACGCATCGTCGTATATTTGTAGGATGGGTCCGCATAACAGGAAATATCCATTTTACTTTCTAATCCCTTACGGATTTCCCGCATCTGGTACCAGTCATAACGGGTATCACAGTAACTATCTACCACGACGCCCCGCTCTAATCCCTTGCGGATTTCTTTCATCTGTGGTGCCAGAAAATGCACATTCAGATATTTTTTTACATCCAGTTTTTCCTCCACACCTTTTACAATTTCCTGACACTGAAGCCAGCTAAATCCCTGCTCGATATACTTTTCAATGTCAATTCCAGCCTCTAAGGACGTACGGATTAGTTCCATCTCCAGCCAGCTTTTTGCCGGATCCATAAATAGTTCAACATCAACTTTACTCTCCAATCCCTTACGAATCTGCTCTAACTGCAGGGCATTAAAAGAAAGACGGCGATATCTTTCAATATCACCGCCTGCTTTTTTGCACAACAATAACTCCTTCTCATAATTCTTCTTCTGAATTTCCGCATCAATCTGTCGTTTCATGTACACCCCTTCTTCCCATGTAATTCTTCCATCGAACCTCAAATCATTCTCTTTTATAAGAATACCATGATTTTATGCTCTTTGTCAATTTATCATATGATAATGCAGACTAATCCGCCGTTTGAATCGTTTACCACTTTTTGTATGGTATCCTGCAACTTCACCTGACTTTCTTCTGTCAAGCGGTTTACCTTGGAATGGATTCCTTCATCCACTAACTGGCGGATTGTTTTTCCGAAAATATTGGTATCAAAAATGCCATCCGGATTTTCTTTTGCATTCTGACTGATGTAATCAATCAAATCCTTCGCCTGTTCTTCGCTGCCGACAATCGGTGCAATCTCCGTCTCAATGTTTGCCTGAATGATGTGCATGGACGGGCAGCTTGCTTTGATTTTTACACCATATTTATTGCCATGACGAATCAGTTCCGGGTCAGCAATCTGGATTTCCTTCTCCTCCGGCGGTACAATGCCATATCCTTTTCCCCTTACCTGATTGCAGGCAACCGCAAGAGATTCATAATTGTTTCTCATGCCTGATAGTTCCTTCAACAGCGAAATCAAATCGTATTCTCCCTCTATATTGGTTCCCACCATTTCACTCAAAATTTCATAATAATAACGGTCTTCAAAATCCACCGATAGATTGACAACACCATTTTCCAATTGTTTATCGCGGATGTACACGTCTTTGATATAAGGTGCCTGCATCTGAATGGAATCGTCCTGAATATCCTTCATGGTATGCACCTTCTGTATGACATTTCTGCACTTTTCAATCAAATCCTGTTTCAGCCAGTTATCCGGCTGCAAAAATTCAACCCACTTAGGAAGCAGGAAATTGAGCCTTGTAATCGGAAAATCCGCCAACAGCTGCTCCATGATACGAAACACATCCTCTCTGTCCATTGTCTTACAATTTACCGCCATCACAGTTTTCCCATACTGTGCTTCCAGCCGTTTTGTAAACTGTATAGTTTCCTGCGAATCCGGACGGCTTGTGTTTACAAGAATCAAAAAAGGCTTTCCTGCTTTTTCACATTCCATCACCGTTTTCTGCAGTGCCTCTTCAAAGTTTACTGCAGCAATATCACCAAAAGAACCATCTGTTGTAATAATCAATCCCAGATTGGAATGTTCCCTGATTACTTTACTCGTGCCAATTTCTGCCGCCTTTGAAAAAGGAATTTCTTCTTCCGACCACGGTGTTTTTACCATGCGCTCTTTTTCTTCCTCAATGGCACCAACGGCTTCCGGAACCAAATATCCCACACAGTCAATCAGTCTTATTTTCCCGGTTTCCTGATTGGAAAAATGAATCACTGCCGCCTCTTTTGGAATAAATTTAGGTTCTGTTGTCATAATCGTTTTACCGTCTGCCGACTGTGGCAATTCATCAATTGTTCTCACTTTTTCGTTGTCATCCGACATTTCCGGAATCACAACAAGCTCCATAAAACGTTTGATAAAAGTCGATTTACCGGTGCGAACCGGTCCGACTATTCCCAGATAGATTTCGCCTCCTGTACGCCGGCTCATATCCTGGTAGACATTGTATTTGTCCATAAAAAAATCCCCCTTGCATTGCTGGAGACACACTCGTATCTGCCTTCTGCTAAACTATATGCAAGGGGAATCTTAGTTATTCTAAGGTTTTATTTTTTCACCAAAGTTTTTTGTACTAAATCATAAAAATATTCGTATTTCATCATGTAAACAATGTAGTCTTCCAAAGAAGCATTATCGCTTGTTGCCGATTTGAAATTCTTGCGGTAATCGGCTTCTGTGATATTATTGCTCTTGCAGATTTCTGCAATTTTATCTTCATAATCCTGCTTTGTCACACGATAGCCTTCTGCCTGTGCTACCGCTTCAGCCAAAAGTCTTTCTTTAGCAATGCTTTCATAATAGCTGTCCTCCGTCATACCATACATGCCAAGAAGTGTGCTCACATCCGTTCCTGACTGTGTTGCCTGACTCTCCAATGATTTTGACTGAATTGCCTTAATCTTTTTAATGAGTTCATCCGGCACTTTACTAATCTTTGCTTCGCTCGTAATCTTACTCATTGCCGTCGAAAGCATCTGCTGTTCATTCTGGCTCTCTAATTCTTTCTTTGCTGCCTCTTTAAAGGCTTTCACAGTTTTCGTATTATAAGTAGAATCCAGTTTGGCAACTAAAGCATCCGTTGCTTCTTTGTAAATGTAATTTACTTTCAGTGTAAATACTGCCTCTTTTCCTGCCAGTGATGTCTCACGGTAATCTTTCGGGAAGGTTACTTTGGCATCTTTTTTCTCGCCAACTTTCATACCAACTAAAGCATCTTCAAAGCCGTCAATCATTTTACCGGAACCAACACGTAAAAACTGTGACTCAGCAGTTCCGCCGTCAAAGGCTTTGCCATTCACTTTTCCCTCATAATCAAAGTTAATCAGCTGATTCTTCTTCACTACCGTATCCGAACTTTTCACTTCTTTTTCATCGCCGGCCGCAATCATAGAATCCAGTGCGGACTGAACATCACTATCGGAAACACTCTTCTCAACCTCAATGTTTTTGTATTTGCCAAGAGTTACATAATCCGATGGGTCATACCCAAGAGATACATATTCCTCTTCACCAAATAACATCGCATGAAAACTTGGGATACTGTCAGTCGAGCATCCGGTCAGCATACAGGTCATAAGACCAAGTAAAATTGCTACGATATATTTCTTCTTCAATTTTCTTTCCTCCTTAGATAACGATAATCTTTTATCAGTATAGCACAAGATGGGAGGTATGAAAAGTGATTTTTTAGTGTCCATACTGTGTCCTTTTATGCTCCCTCAACTGCTTGTTTCATAAACTGCACATATTCTTTCACATAAGGAACGCAGTCTTTACCGTATTTTGCTACAATTTTTACAATCGCACTGCCGACAATTGCTCCATCCGATATTTTAGCCATTGCTTCTGCCTGTTCCGGTGTTGAAATTCCAAAACCAATCGCACAGGGAATAGAACACTCTTCTTTCACTGTTTGAATCAAATCTCCAATTGCAGTTCCGATTTCCGTACGGACGCCGGTTACACCAAGTGAGGAAACACAGTATAAAAAGCCTTTTGCCTCTTTTGCAATCATCCGCACACGGTCTGCCGAAGTCGGTGCCACCATCGAGATAACCACCAGTCCTTCTGTTTCGAAACTGCCACGGATTTCTTCTTTTTCTTCAAACGGAACATCCGGTACAATAACGCCGGCAGCACCGCACGCTTTCGCGCGTTTTGCAAATTTCTCCACGCCGTATACATAAATCGGATTAATATATGTCATAAAAACAATAGGCACATGGATTTTGTCTGCGATACCATCCACCATATCGAAAATTTTATCCGTTGTTACCCCGGCGGATAAGGCACGGTCATCTGCTTCCTGAATAACTGGTCCCTCTGCTACCGGATCCGAAAACGGAATTCCGATTTCAATTAAGTCAGCACCAGCCTCCTGCATCGCCAAAATCAATTCACGAGTAACATCAAGGGATGGATCCCCTGCCGTAACAAACGGTATAAATGCTTTTTTATTTTTGAATGCGTCTTCTATCTTATTCATCGATTTCAATCCCCCTGTATCTGGCAATCGCTGCCACATCTTTGTCTCCACGTCCGGAGATATTAACCACAATTATTTTATCCTTATCCATCTGCGGTGCTAATTTTCTTGCATAAGCCAAGGCATGAGAACTCTCAATCGCAGGAATAATTCCTTCAATCCGGGATAAATACTCAAATGCTTCCACTGCCTCATCATCGGTAATCGGTACATATTCTGCTCTTTTTGTGTCATACAAATGAGCGTGTTCCGGTCCGATTCCCGGATAATCAAGTCCGGCAGAAATCGAGTAAACCGGTGCAATCTGTCCGTATTCATCCTGACAGAAATAGGATTTCATGCCGTGGAAAACACCCATTGTTCCGGTTGCAATTGTCGCTGCTGTTTCCGCGGTATGGATTCCTCGTCCCGCAGCCTCACATCCAATCAGGCGGACACTTTCATCCGGAATGAATTCATAAAATGCACCCATCGCATTACTTCCGCCACCTACACAGGCAAGCACGGCATCCGGAAGTCGTCCCTCTTTTTCCATTAACTGCTGTTTAATCTCGCGTCCAATAACACTCTGGAAGTCGCGCACCATCATCGGAAATGGATGCGGTCCCATAACGGACCCAATTACATAGTGGGTATCCTCAATGCGTTTTGTCCACTCTCTGAGTGTTTCGTTGACGGCATCTTTTAATGTCTGTGTGCCGCTTGTCACAGCATGTACTTTCGCCCCTAATAATTCCATGCGGTATACATTCAAAGCCTGCCTGTCTGTATCCACTTTTCCCATGAAAACTTCACATTCCATTCCAAGAAGTGCTGCTACAGTCGCTGTTGCCACACCATGCTGGCCGGCACCGGTTTCCGCAATCAGACGGGTCTTTCCCATCTTTTTTGCTAACAAGGCCTGACCCAGTGCATTATTCAATTTGTGGGAACCGGTATGGTTTAAGTCCTCACGCTTTAAATAAATTTTCGCACCGCCCAAATCCTCGGTCATATGTGCCGCATAGTAAAGTCCTGACGGTCTTCCTACATATTCATGAAGCAGTGTATCTAACTCCTTAATAAATTCCGGATCTTTCTTATAATGTTCGTATGCTTCTTCCAATTCAATGACTGCATTCATTAAGGTTTCCGGTATATACTGTCCACCGTGAATGCCAAATCTTCCTTTTGCCATAATCTCTATTCTCCTTTTAATTGTTGTAACATTTGTTTTTTGTTTTCGCTTCGCATAAAGGTCTCACCAATCAATACCGCGTTGACACATCCCTTTTCCAGTTCGACAATATTTTCTCTTGTCTTAATACCGCTTTCTGCCACAAAAAGGATTTCTTTTGGCACCTTTTCGCGAAGTCGGATTCCGTTATGAATATCCACCGTGAAATCTTTTAAGTTCCGGTTATTTACACCAATAATTCTCGCTCCTGCCCGGACTGCCATCTGAATTTCTTCTTCATCATGTGCTTCCACCAATGCAGACAATCTCAGTTCATCACAGTGCTTGTGGTAACGGGTCAGTGTCTCTTCATCTAACAGAGCACAAATGAGTAATACAGCACTGGCTCCTGCCGCCTTTGCCTCATCAATCATGTATTCATCCACGACAAAATCTTTACGAAGAAGCGGCGTCTGTACGTGCTCCGCAATTTCTGCCAGATAATCAATACTGCCTAAAAAGTAATCGGGCTCCGTCAAAACAGAAATTGCATCGGCACCTGCCTTTTCATAGTCTTTGGCTATTGCCAGATAATCAAAATCCCCGGCAATTACACCTTTGGACGGTGACGCCTTTTTCACTTCGCAGATAAAAGAAACGCCATCCCTTGCCAGTGCTTTTTCAAAGCGAAACGGCTCTGTCGCTTTTGCTTTTTGTTTCGCTTTTTCTGCCATCACATCCGGAGAAATCCTCTTTTTTGATTCTGCTACACGCACTCTTGCTTTTTCTGCAATTTCATCCAGTATCATGTCGTCCTCCTTTATTGCTGTGTTGCTTTTACAAACTCTTCCATCTTCTCATATGCCTCGCCGCTGTTAATGAGCTCTTCTGCCTTTTTAATTCCCTCTTCCATCGTCAAATTTTCAGAGCCAAGATAAATACCGATACCGGCATTCATAAGAACAACGTCACGTTTCGCGCCTTTTAATGTTCCGGAAAGAATATCCTTCGTAATCTGTGCATTTTCTTCCGGTGTGCCGCCAACTAACTCAGCCAATGGGTACGTAGAAAGTCCAAACTGCTCCGGTATAATCTCATATGAAGTCAGTTCTCCATCCTTAATCTCACAGCAGTATGTAGGACCCGTTACCGTAATCTCATCAAGTCCATCGCTGCCGCATACCGACATTCCTCTTGTGACACCAAGATTTGCTAAAACTTCTGCCAGTTTTTCCACCAGTTCTTTATCATAGACACCAAGAAGCTGATGGGAAGCATTTGCCGGATTCGTAAGTGGTCCAAGAATATTAAAAATCGTTCTCTCTCCCATTTCTTTACGAACCGGTCCGACATTTTTCATTGCCGAATGATATTTCTGTGCGAACAAAAACGCCATATCCGTCTCTTCGAGCACTTCTTCTGCCCGGTCTGTCTCAAGCATTAAATTCACTCCTAATTTTTCAAGAATATCTGCAGCACCGCTTTTACTGGAAACACTACGGTTTCCGTGTTTTGCTACCGGGATTCCCGCTGCTGCGATAACAAAGGCTGATGTTGTGGAAATATTAAAGGTTCCGACTTCGTCACCACCGGTTCCAACAATTTCAAGTGCTTCTTTCTTTGGCTGCAAATGAGTTCCAACAGCTCTCATTCCTTTGGCACATGCCGTTATTTCCGTAATGGTTTCACCTTTCATACGAAGTGCCGTCAAAAACGCTGCCATCTGAATCTGAGAAGCCTCTCCGGTCATAATTTCTTTCATCGTCTCAAGTGCTTCCTCGTAAGTTAAATCCTCATTGTTAATTACTTTGTGTAATGCTTCTTTAATCATAACAGTCACTCCAGTCTAATGTATTTTCAAAAAATTATTTACCAGTGTCATCCCCTGCGGGGTAAGAATTGATTCCGGATGGAACTGAAGTCCGTATACCGGATATTTTTTATGGCAGACTGCCATGACTTCATCATTTTCGTCTTTGGCAATCACCTGTAACTCATCCGGCATGGAAGCAAGGTCAGCAATCAGTGAATGATATCTTGCCACTGGAATCTGTTTGTCCAATCCCATAAAAATAGGGTTTTCGTTATCAATCGTTACCACACTTTGTTTTCCATGCATTAACTGTTTCGCATGACAGATTTTAGCGCCAAACACTTCACAAATTGCCTGGTGTCCAAGACACACACCAAGAATTGGAAATTCACCTTTTAACTGCCCGATTACTTCCTCACAGATACCGGCATCTTTCGGATATCCGGGACCCGGTGACAAAATAATGTGCGTTGGCTTCATCGCCCGAATTTCATCAATGGTGCATTCATCGTTGCGAACCACTTTGATATCCGGCTCAACTGTTCCAAAAAACTGCACCAGATTATACGAAAAACTATCGTAATTATCAATTAGAAGTATCATGGTTGCAGCGCCTCCTTTGCATTTTCAATCGCAAGCATCACAGCCTTTGCTTTGTTGGCTGACTCTTCGTATTCCATCCGTGGTTTGCTGTCTGCCACGATACCGCCGCCTGCCTGAACATAAACTTTACCATTCTTTTTCACTGCCATACGGATGGCAATGCAGGTGTCTAAGTTTCCACTGAAATCAATATATCCAAGCGCTCCACCGTAAATGCCGCGCGGTTCTTTTTCCAGTTCATCAATAATTTCACAGGCGCGGATTTTCGGTGCTCCCGATAAAGTTCCCGCCGGCAATACGGAAGCGATGGCATCCAGTGCATCCTTATCTTTGCGGATATTGCCTTCCACCTGTGAGCAGATGTGCATGATTTTGGAATACTTATGAATCATTTTGTATTTGGTCACTTCTACCGAACCAAACTCGGAGATTCTTCCCAAATCATTTCTTCCCAAATCCACTAACATGTTGTGCTCCGACAATTCTTTTTCATCGGATAACAAATCTTCGACAAGTGCTTCATCTTCTTTTTCATCATTTCCTCGCGGTCTTGAACCGGCAACCGGGAATGTGATTAAACGCCCATTCTCTAAACGAACCAAAGTTTCCGGTGAGGTACTCATGATTTCTACATCTTCCAAATTCATATATACCATGTATGGTGACGGATTCGTTGTCCGTAGCACACGGTATGGATGAATCAGACTTCCCTCATAATCACTGGAAAAGCGTCTTGATAAAACTGCCTGAAAAATATCACCATCGTAAATATATTCTTTTGTCTTTTCAACAATCTTCGTATATTCATCTTCTGTGACATTGCACTCAAATTTCACTTTGTCATAAATTGGCTCTTCCGGAATCCTCGACTCATCGCGAATCAAAGCAATCATTCCTTTGATATCCGCTTTTGACTTTGCATAGTTGGCGGCAATATCACCATCCGCCCGGACATTTACAATGAGGACAATTTTTTGTTTCAAATGGTCATAGGCAATCACCTTATCAAACATCATCAAATCGTAATCCTCAAATTCGCCCCGCTTAACCGATAGTTTCTTTTCCGCCTGAGCAATCATCGCATAGGCAAAATATCCGACAAACCCACCGGCAAATGGTGGCATTCCTTCAATCTTAGGAGCTTTATGCTCTGCTAAGATATCTCTTAATATCCGGAAACAATCGTCTGTCTCAACCGTTTTTGTCTCCTGTCTTTGTTTTATCGTTACTGTATTTTCCCTGCAGGAAACCCGCATAACAGGGTCATATCCGAGGAACGAATACCGTCCCCATTTCTCTCCTCCCTCAACACTCTCTAACAAGTAATAATTCTTTTTCCCTGCCGCGATTTTTCTTAATAACTGAATCGGCGTAACCAAATCGGCAAAAATTTCTTCCTGAATCGGTACTAAATCATACCCTTTTGCCAGTTCTTTCACTTCTTCTAACGTTTTTGTTGTCATACTTACCTCCATTCTAAAGCATTTATCGCTTTTTGGAACGGTGTGATTGAATCAGAAGTATAATCAGTAATCTTAGGAAATAAAAAAGCTCTTATCCCTATCCTTCTTCGGATATAGGGACAAGAGCTGTAAATTCTCCTGCGGTACCACCCACATTGATTACAAAGTAATCCACTCAATCATGCACCATCATGCATTCCTGTAGATAACGGTCCAGGTTTCCGTCAGCGTCTACTCTCAGATTTGATTTCAAGCTGCCCTCCCGAGTCCATTCACTGTCCACTGGCTATTGCCTCGCACCTGCCGGCAACTCTCTGAAAACGACATAGACACCTACTATTCTCGGTCAACGGTTTTTCCATCTGCTACTAATATACTCTCATTTTTTTTTGATGTCAACATTTTTTATAAATTTTTCACTTTAAACTCCCGTTCTGCCGCCCGGCGCTGGTCTTTTTTAGCAATATCCTGACGTTTGTCATATAATTTTTTACCTTTTGCCAAAGCAATCTCGACTTTTATCAAACTTCCCTTAAAATATACACTGAGCGGAACTAATGTATAACCTTTTTGATTCATCTTTCCAATCAGTTTGCGAATCTCATATTTGTGAAGCAGAAGTTTTCTTACACGCAGCGGATCTTTGTTAAAGATATTTCCTTTTTCGTACGGATTGATATGCATACCGTAAATCTGCACTTCATTATTTTTGTCAATCCGGATAAATGCCTCCTTAATGCTGCAATGCCCCTGTCTGACGGATTTCACCTCCGTGCCAACAAGTTCTATACCTGCTTCATACTTTTCTTCTATAAAATAATCATGCCATGCTTTTTTATTATTTGCAATTAATTTGCGTGTTTCTTTTCCCATGCTTTTTTCTCCTTTATTCACTGTCTTTTGGCGAATCATCGGCAATCGCAAAATCAATCGTTCTGGTCAGCCGGTCCGCTCCAATCACACGAATCTTTACGGTTTGCCCCATACTATATTCTTTTCCGGAATAATGCCCAATCACGCGGTACTTTTCCTCCTGATATTCGTACTGGTCATCATCCATATCCGCAAGGCGAATCATTCCTTCGACTGTGTTGTCAAGTTCTACATAAATTCCCCACGATGTGACACCACTGATAATTCCCTCATACATTTCTCCGATATGAGCCTGCATATATTCTACCTTTTTCATTTTATCCACTTCACGCTCTGCCTCATCAGCAAGACGCTCACGGTCGCTGCATCGCTTTGCAACTCCCGGCAAAATGGATTCATAATGGGCAATTCTCTTTGGGGAATGTCCATACCGCAGATTCTCTTTAATAATTCGATGAATCTGCAAATCCGGATAACGGCGGATTGGTGAAGTAAAGTGACAGTAATACTGAGTCGCCAGACCAAAATGTCCGGTGTTTACCGTTGTGTATTGTGCCCGCTTCATCGCACGCAAAGTCAGACGGCTCAAAAAAGCCTCTTCCTTTGTTCCTTCGATTTCCTCAATTAATTTTTGAATTTCCCGCGGATGAATCTCTCCCTGGCTCAGTTTGATATGATGTCCAAAGCCAGCCGTCATGCGTGCTAAATCCTGAATCTTCTCCGCATCCGGATATTCATGTGTACGATATAAAAACGGAATGTCCATCCAGAAATATTCTTCTGCCACAACCTGATTTGCCGCCAGCATAAATTCTTCAATTATTTTGGTTGCAATATTTCTATCGTATGGCTCAATAGCAATCGGATGCCCTTTGTCATCTAATTTTATTTTACACTCCGGAAAGTCAAAGTCAATGGAACCTTTCTTTTTTCTCTTTTTGCGAAGAATCAAAGCCAGTTCTTTCATTGCCTCAAACATCGGCACAAGTTTCTCGTACCGCTCGCAGGTTTCTTTTTTATGATTGGTAACGATGTCATTCACATCCGTATAACTCATCCGCTCATTCACACGAATCACCGTCTCTGCAATACGATGGGATTTCACCTGTCCCTTTTTATCAATTGTCATCATACAGCTTAACGCCAGACGATCAACACCCGCATTTAACGAGCAGATTCCGTTGCTAAGTGCAAACGGAAGCATTGGTATTACGCGGTCGACTAAATAAACACTTGTCCCACGATTGAGTGCTTCTTTATCAAGCGGCGAATGTTCCGTGACATAATGGGATACATCCGCAATGTGAACACCAAGTTCATACTCGCCCTCTGCTGTCTTATTTAGTGTAATCGCATCATCCAAATCTTTGGCGTCTTCCCCGTCAATGGTGACAGTGTCCTGATCTCTTAAATCCACACGTCCACCAATCTCAGACAACTCCACAACAAGTGGAATTTTTGCCACCTGTGCCATCACTTCATCCGAAAATGAATCCGGCAGACCAAACCCTTTCACAATCGACATAATATCTACACCCGGATCGCTTGGACGACCTAATATCTGTGTCACATAACCTTCCGGACTTTTTTTGTCATCTCCGTAATCCGTAATTTCCACAACTACTTTATGCCCATTTTCCGCCTCTAAAGTTGCTCCCTTTGGAATATAAATATCCTGATTCCATTTCAAATTATCCGGCAGGACAAATGTGATTTTCCCTTTTCTCTGAAACGTTCCAACAACTGTATGAATGGCACGTTTCACAATTTGAATTACTTCACCTTCCGGCCGTCTTCCCGACATCCCGGCACTCTTTTTCAAAAGAACTTTTACTAAATCACCATGAAAGGCATGGTTGCAATAAGATTCCGGAATAAAAATATCCTCTTTCTGTCCTTCCACTCTTACAAAACCAAATCCTTTCTGGGTTGCCATAAATTCTCCAACAACAATATTTTCCTCCGGTAGTCCGACAAGCCCCCTGCGGTTTATCGCAATTTTTCCTTTTGCAATAAGGCGGTCAAGAACCTCATGAAATTCTCCTCTCTGTTTCTTCGGAACATTCATAAGTGCTGCCATTTCTTTTATTTTCATCGGACGGTAATGTTCATCTTCCACAAAAGATAAAATCATGTGTTCCCGCTCGTGCATTCTTTCTTCCTGCATTTTATTTCTCCTCATATCTCTATTTCCAAAGATAAAACAAAACACCTCCTCAAACTGCTGTGAGGAAGTGTCTTACTTTGTTATCGTATGCCTGATTCACAAACAAATCTTTTTTAGTCTAACCATGAAGTACAAAGAACTACCGATAATACAACAAATAATATGGCAAGTACTCTGGTGATTTTAACAAGCATTCCCTCCTGGGAACGACCCTTGTTTTTTGACCAATAACTGTCTGCAGCACCGCTCAAAGCGCCAAGACCTGATGTTTTACCTTCCTGCATTAATACTACAATTACGAGTGCAATACAAATAATGATATATGCTACTGTCGCAATCATCTTCAATGTTGACATTTTTTAGTCCTCCTGTTTCTTATTGGTAAGGAATGTAGGAATCTTAATATCATCCATTCCCTGTTTGTCATTTGACATTGGATTTACAATTCCACGGCTCACTACCGGCATCTCTTCTTTTACCGCCTGACGTTCTGTGGCTCTTGTCGGGGAAACTCCGGAAACCGGGCTTTTCTTTGCCTGACTGTTAAATCCATCTAAAAAACTCAAACCACTTTTCTGCGGAGTCGTTTGACGATTTTTCAAAAAACTTGGTGTAGCGGATGCACCAAAATTGGAACTGAAAGCGGAAGCAGGTTTTGATTCCTGATCAAGTCCGGTTGCAATTACTGTAATCATAACAGAATCCGAACTTGTCTCATCGTACATGGCACCGAAAATAATTGTTGCATCTTCTCCTGCCAGTTCCTGAACATAAGTAGCAGCCTCATTGGCTTCAATCAGACTAACCTCACCGGACACATTGATAATAACATGTGTTGCGCCGTCAATGGATGTCTCCAGAAGCGGACTGGTGATTGCCTGTTTCACAGCATCGATGCACTTCTCATCGCCTTTACCTTCACCGATACCAATATGTGCAATTCCTTTATCTTTCATTACTGTTACAACATCAGCAAAGTCAAGATTAATCAGTGCCGGTGTGTTAATCAAATCGGTAATACCCTGAACACCCTGCTGTAATACTTCATCTGCTTTTTTCAATGCCTCCGGCATCGTCGTTCTGCGGTCGCAGATTGCAAGCAGTTTATCGTTTGGAATTACAATCAGTGTATCCACGCACTCTTTGAGTTTCTCAATTCCACCGAGTGCATTTTTCATACGTATTTTACCTTCAAAATTAAATGGCTTTGTGACGATACCTACCGTCAATTTACCCATATCTTTTGCAATTTTAGCAACAACAGGTGCTGCACCGGTTCCGGTTCCACCACCCATACCGCAAGTAACAAATACCATATCGGCATCTTTTACAATCTCAGCTAATTCATCACGGCTCTCTTCTGCAGCCTTCTCACCGATTTCAGGCTTTGCTCCGGCACCGAGTCCCTTTGTCAGTTTTTCCCCAATCTGCATACAAATCGGTGCCTTGCAGCGTTTCAAAACCTGCTTGTCCGTGTTAATACATACAAACTCGACACCTTTGATGCCCTCATCTATCATTCGATTCACGGCATTATTCCCAGCTCCACCAACACCAATTACAAGTAGATTCGCTGTTTCATTCTCTGCCTCACTCGTCATAATCTCTAACACAACAGTTCCTCCTTCTATATTCAATAGAAATCATTATGCACAGTCACATATAATTATATAATACGTTTTTTTGCATGAATAATCAAGTACAAATTTACAAAAATAGCAACTTATTCATTTTTTTGGCTGTTTTAAAATGACATCACCGCCAACTTTATAATTTCTCAAATCAATTTCGCCGGTCTGTCCGTTTTTCTCAACCTTGGCAAGCACGCTCGACAGCGCAGAAATTTCTTCGTCATAATTCTCTTTTTTACCAAGAGACACCTGAATTTCACCGGCGTACAGATAAGCTTCGTTCTTACTGTCAAATATAACTTTATCCCAGTTCACATTATAGTGCTTAAAAAGATTTGCCAAATTTAAAATCTGGCTCAAAAGGGAATCATCTTCCATCTGCACTTTTGAATATAACGTAAAAGTCGTCAGATTCTTCGTCTCAAACAAAGGAATCCCCTTTACGGCTTTGTCCGAGCTTTGCAGTACAATACCATCTTTATCAAAGTAAATATACTGGTTCGAATACGCAATTCCTGCCACAATGCTTTTCTCATACAGTTTAATATGAATCTCATTCGTAGACGGATAATTCACTTCATATTCACGTACAAATGGCAAATCCGGAGTTAACGATAACTTCTGCATAAGCCAGAATGTCAAAATATTTTTCTCAAATATATTTGACTGGAATTTTTCTTCCATTTCACGGCTGCTGTAATAGGTATTTCCCTCAATCGATACTTTTTTCACACGAAAGAAAAAAGCACAGAATAAGAGTATCACAACAACCGCTCCGATTACCCACAGTCCTTTATGACTTTTCCTTTGTTCTTCCATTGAAGCCATCCTTTCTCACAAACATTTTTTTGCCCGGATTCCAATCTCACTGACACGGGAAACTAAATTTTCATAACCGCGCTCAATCAGATTTTCCTGCTCAATCCGGGTTTTTCCATCTGCCATTGCTGCCGCAACCACAAGTCCCGCTCCGCTTCGCAAATCCCATGCTACGACATTTGCCCCGTGAAGCTTTGTCACGCCAATAATTCTTGCTCGGTTACTTACAAAATCAATGTTAGCCCCCATTTTATGAAGCTGCCCAATCAGACGGAAACGATTTTCAAACACTTTTTCCTCTATCGTACTTACCCCGTTTGCTTTTGCCAAAACCGGAAGAAGCAATGACTGGTCATCCGTAGGAAATGCAGGATATGGTCCGGTAGCAACGTAAGAAATAGCTTTTGCCGGTCTTTTTTTCTCTAACCGGACATAGTGCTTTTCTCTTGTCTCCTCGCCACCCAGACAATGCCAGATTTCTCTTTCCTTTTCGCCAAACAAATCCTCAGACCTTAAGGTAAGACTGCCGCCGCAGCCCGCCACTAACATGGCAAAGGTAAAAAACACAATCCGGTCACCGCATACAGTCCACGGAACACCGCAGAGTTTCTTCTGTCCCACAATTCGGATTCGTCTGGTTCCCTCGCCAAAAATCTTTGCTCCTGCCACTTTTAAAAAGCGGCACAGTTCTACAATTTCCGGTTCACGTGCAGCATTTCCAATGATGGTCTCTCCCTCTGCCAAAGAAGCCGCTAAAATAATATTTTCCGTTGCTCCTACACTCGGAAATGGAAGTTGAATATGTGCACCATGAAGTGGTGTTATACACCGGCAAATCATCTTATCTTCCTCTTCCACAATCTCTGCTCCCATTTTCTGAAAGGCGTGAATGTGAAAATCAATCGGACGCTTTCCAATCGAACAGCCTCCCGGATAAGAAATTGTCACCTCACCAAATTTTGCAAGACATGCCCCCATTAACAAGACAGAAGCTCGCAGTTCTTTTACGGCATCCTGACAAATCACCGTCTTGTCGAACGTATGCGAATCAATCATCACCTGGTGTCCTTCAACCAAAACGCTGCCCCCTAATTCTTCCACTAGAGACAGCATCACTTCTACATCATGAATTTGGGGACAATTTGTGAGCATCGTCTGTTCACCGCATAAAAGCGCAGCCGCAATCAGCGGCAGGGCTGCATTTTTACTACCCTGTACCACGCTTTCTCCATGTACGCATTGTCCGCCCCATATTTCAATCGCCATAAAGTCACCACATCAATACGTTCTCAAACTTATTGTATGCCTGCTCGTGCCTTACGTGCTTTTACATTTTGTGGAAATTCCGAGAACCAGGCCCATTTCCGCCATCAATATCATAACTGATGTACCACCATAACTAATAAACGGAAGCGGAATTCCGGTTGATGGCATAGAGTTCGTAACAACGGCAATATTAATGACAACCTGGGCCGCAATGTGAATCATGACGCCGGTGCAGATAAGACCGGAGAACAAATCCGGTGATGTCATGGCAGAATTCAAAATACGCCACATCATAATGACAAACATTATGATGACAATTCCGGCACCAATCATGCCAAGTTCCTCACATATAATAGAAAAAATCATATCGTTATGCGATTCCGGAATAAATCCGAGTTTCTGCATACTTTCACCAAGTCCGGTTCCAAATAAACCGCCGGAAGCAATGGCGTATAATCCCTGTAAAATCTGATATCCTTTTTCGGTTCCCTCTACATTCCGCCACACTTCAATACGGTCAGAACGGAATCCCGCACCAAATGATATATAAATCGCCACCAATGCAGCAGCGGCAAGAAACACACCGACATACCACCATTTTTTCTTTGCCGAAACAAAGCACATGCCAAACCAGATAATAAAAATGACAATCGCGGTACTTAAGTTTTCCATGGCTACTAAAACCGCTAAAAATCCAATCGGAAGAAACACTCTTATAATTCCAATCGGTTTACTCATATCCTGCGGTCTCTTTTGAATTAAATAAGCTGTTATCAGAATAACAACGATTTTAGTTATCTCGGATGGCTGAATGGAAATCGGTCCGATAAACAGCCATCGTTTCGCACCATTTAATTCCGCTCCCACAAACAATACTGCCAATTGAAGGACAACGGCAACCAGATACAAAAAAGTCACAAACCGCATCCGCAGTAAAGGCAGGCGTTTCGTAAACAGCCGGTAATCAAATTTCGCAACAATTAACATCGCCACGACACCGACAATAACACCAACCGCCTGTTTTTTAAGAAAATAAGCAGAATCCCCATATTTTACCTGCGACGTATAGGAACTGGCACTGTAAATCATCAGCATACCAAATCCAACCAGACACAGCGTAATCAACAGCAGACTGTAATCAAATGAACTCTGTTCTGTTTTGCCGGCTCTTGCCCTTTTCTTATTCACAGCAGTCCCTCCTGACTCCCTTTATAAATTTCGAACATACTCTTTAAACAAAGTTCCTCTCTGCTCGTACGAATCAAACATATCCCAGCTCGCACAAGCCGGAGATAACAGCACCGCATCACCTTCGGATGCAAGTTCTGCACCACGTGATACCGCCTCCTGCAAAGATTCGACAAACTCGTAATCGGTAAATCCAAGTTTCTCAGCAGTCTTTGCAATTTTATCTTTGGTTTCACCCATAAGCAAAAGTTTTTTTACTCTGCCGCCAAAACTTTGAATCCACTCATCAAATTCGCCGCCTTTATCATAGCCGCCGCCAATCAGGACCGTCGGTTTGCTCATCGACTGAATTCCCTTAATCGCAGCATCCGGATTCGTTCCTTTCGAATCGTTATAATAATCAACACCTCTTACCGTTTTGACAAATTCAACACGGTGCTCCACCGCCTGAAATTTCTTTACAACAGAAAGAATCGTATCCATCGGAACGCCTAATTTTCTTGTAATTAAAATAGCCGCCATAATATTTTCGCAATTGTGGTCACCCGGCAGATTGCACTCCGACATATTCATCAGAACCTCACCTGTTTTGGCGTCCACAATATCTTTATTGTCATTCTGGTACAAACCATTTGCAATCTTTTGTTTACTGCTAAAGAATGTCACTTCACAAGGCATTTCTTTCGCACTGTCACGTAAAACGTCATCCTCATAATTAAGTACACACAAATCCTCTTTTGTCTGATTTTTCGTAATGGATAATTTTACCCGTATGTACTCTTCCATTGTTTTATGCCGGTTTAAGTGGTCCGGTGTAATATTTAAAACCGCACTCACAACCGGATGGAACGTATCAATCGTCTCCAACTGGAAACTACTGATTTCTGCCACCGTAACCGAATCGGCAGCGCTTTTCTCCACTTCTTTCGTATACGGATTACCAATATTTCCGACAACAAAAACTTTTTCTTTGTAAGCTTTCATAATCTCACCAACAAGCGTTGTTGTCGTTGTTTTACCATTTGTTCCGGTAATTCCTGCCACAACTCCTTTTTCACAGAGAAAAGCAAGTTCAATCTCACCAATGATTGGAATGCTTAATTCACGCAGTTCACTTGCCAAATCAATATCCAACGGAACACCCGGACTAAACACCGCACAGGCAAAACCGGCAAGTTCCTCTTTTGTCATTTTGCCAAGAAAAACCGGTGCGTCATAACCGGACACATCCAAATCTTTTTTTCCGTCAAATAAACTGACCTTGGCGCCCATATTTTTCAGCAGTTCATATGCTGCCATGCCACTTTTTCCTAGTCCGGCAACTAATACTTTTTGATTTTCTAAATCCATTTTATTCATCCCTTCTCCGGTAAATTACAATGCCATAATACCAACCAGACATAATAATGCTGTAACAATACTAAATGCTGCTACAACCTGTGTCTCTGAATAACCGCACAACTCAAAATGATGATGAATTGGCGCCATTTTGAAAATTCTCTTTCCGTGAGTCAGTTTAAAATAACCAACCTGCAAAATAACAGAAAGGACTTCTACCAGATAAATCAAGCCGATAATCACAATAAATAACGGCATATGAAGCATCAGCGCAATGGAGGACACAAAACCACCAAGGGCCAACGAACCGGTATCACCCATGAAAACTCTCGCGGGATATGTGTTAAACAGTAAAAATCCCAAAAGACTTCCTACCACGGCTCCTGTAATCGGTGTCATTGATGGATTCAGACTCAGTGCAGCAATCGTAAAGAATGTTGCTACAATTACGGTTACACCGGATGCCAGACCATCTAAGCCATCGGTAAAGTTTACACCATTTACCGTACCAAGTACGACAATAAAAACAAAAATGATAAACAGCCATGTTGGCATAACGAATCCATCTCCGCTTACAAACGGAATTTTAATGGATGTATCCAAACCGGCAATTTTGAAGTAATAGTAAATAAATACACCGGTCACAATAAACTGCAATGCCATCTTCTGCAAAGGAGTCAACCCAAGCGAACGTTTTTTTACCACCTTGATGTAGTCATCCAGAAAACCAATCAGACCAAAACCAAGTGTCATAAATAAAACGGGAAGAATTTCCGTAAATTTGCCAATATAAATTAAGGAGGTCAGCAAAATACTTGCCAAAATCACAAGACCACCCATTGTCGGTGTTCCATTCTTTTTCAAATGAGACTGTGGTCCTTCTTCACGCTCGGTCTGTCCAAACTTTAATTTCCTCAGAAAAGGAATCAAAATCGGGCAAAATACCACGCTGATTAAAAAAGAAATTATAACCGGCATAAACACACTAAGACTTAGATTATTCATTCATATCCACCTCTTCTTATCTTATTAAGTACGTCAACGCACGTGTCTATTTTATACCATTACGAGCCTTACCGCAAGCACTTATTCAGCAAATCAGTTTTTGCATAAATAAGGGAGAATGTTTTCAAACAGCGCAGCAATTGCCGGTGCTGCCACAGTACCTCCATAGTATAGGCCCTGCGGTTCATCAATCCGCACAAGTGCAATAACTTTTGGATTCTCGACCGGAGCAAAACCAATGGTTGACGCAATATATTTTCCATTGCCGCGCGGAAGTTTCTCACTTGTTCCGGTTTTTGCGCCAACGGAAAACCCTTTCACAGAAGCCTTATGTCCGGTTCCTTCTGAAACAACCTTGCCAAGTGCCATCCGAATCAAATCCGAAGTTTCTTTTGAGACAACACGCTCTTTCTTTCCGTATGAAAAATGTTTCATAAGACCGCCATCGGCACTAACTGCGCTGACACCGAAATGCGGTGTAATGGAATACCCTCCGTTTATCATGGAACCTGCAAGGCTTACAAGTCTGATCGGCGAGAGCTGGAAGGACTGGCCAAAAGACATCGTTGCCAGTTCAACGGCTCCTACATTTTTTTCTTTATGTATAATGGTCGACGCCTCCCCCGGCACATCAATCCCCGTCCGATTCATCAATCCAAAATCTGACATCTTGCGGAAAAAGTCAGATACACCGACTCTTGCGCCCACTTCAATGAAAACCGGATTGCAGGAATTCATAATGCCATCTAAAAATGTCTCACTGCCGTGTCCTCCTTTTTTATGACAGCGTATCCGTCTGTCCTCCACTATTTTATAACCAGGGCAGTGAAAACGGTCCGTCATCTTCACAACACCTTTTTCGAGTGCTGCCGCCGTTGTCAATATCTTAAATGTGGAACCCGGTTCATAAGTATCCGACACACAAGAGTTCCGCCACATGGCATTTCTCTTTTCACTCTTTTCCTTTGCCGACATTTTACTCAAATCTCCGGAAATCCGGTATGGATCATTTAAGTTAAATTCCGGTGCCGATGCCATTGCATAAATCTCTCCATTCTGAGGATTCATAACAATAATATCCACGCTTTTCGCCTGTTTCTTTTTCAGCAGATAATTGGCTAACTGGTCCGTGTATTCCATCACCGGTAAATCAAGACTGGTATTTAATGTCCAGCCTGCCACCGGCTCAATGCGGTCTTCGGCTCCATTTTCAATTTCCGTACCATAAGCGGTCGTCATTGTCAAAATCGAGCCATCCAATCCTTTTAAATATTTTTCATAAGATACTTCCAAACCGATAATTCCCTGATTATCACCGCCGGTAAAACCAAGCACCTTTGATGCCAGCGAGTCATAGCGGTACTCTCTTTTATAGTCCTCATCGACGGTAACACCCGCCAATTTGTAATTTCGTATTCGATCCGAAGTCTCCTTATCCACGTTCGATTTAATTTTTTCACGCAAAGAAACCTTCTCCACTTTTTTCCGGATCTCTTTCTCGTCTAACATCAATTCCTTCGACAAAAGGGTTATCACCCGTTCCGGCTCCTTCATCTGACTGTGGATTACGGATATAGTCGATACGGACCGATTTGCCGCTAATACATTGCCGTGACAGTCCTTGATTTCTCCTCGTTCCGCCTTAATCTTTCGCTCACGCTCATGAAGTTCCTTCGCCTGTACTCCATAATAATCCGCTTTTCCTATCATGAGATAAAAAAGCCTGCCAAGCAGTGTTAAAAGTACAAGCACAAAGAGAAAAAATACCAACCCCATTGACTGACGTTGGTATGTTCGATGTCGGTTTTCCATAAACAAGCTCCCGATTTTCTCATTATTACAGTGTATTGTATGGAGAGCTCAGATATGCCCCTTCATCATTCCTATTCTTGTTTCGCATCCTGCTTTGTTTGAGACGAAGAAGCATATTGTCCCAAAAACGGAAGAACACGTTTCATCACCTTCGACGAAAATTCGGTCGCATAGGTAGAGTGCGCCTGGTCTTTTACATGAGGCTCATCAATAATCACATAATAAGCCACTTCCGGGTCTTCTGCCGACTCACAGCCAATAAAGGAAACTAAGTACTTCTTTGCCGATACCGGTCGTTTTTCCGCCGTACCGGTCTTTCCACCAATAGAATACCCCTTTACCTGTGCCGGTGCCGCGGTTCCTGCTTCTACCGTTGATTTTAAGTAGCTTCTTAATTTCGAACTGGTATCCTCACTCGTTGTTCGTTTCACAACCACCGGATCAATCGTTTTTACCACATCACCGTTACTGTTCTGAATTTCTTTTACCAAATGCGGCTGATAATAATTTCCGCCATTAATCAGGGATGAAAAACCACTGAGCATCTGAACCATCGTAACCGTCTGCGTCTGTCCAAAACTACTTGTCGCTAATTCTACCGGATTCAATTCTTCTTTCGTGTGAATCAAACCGGAGGTCTCGCCCGGCAAATCTACACCGGTACGCTGTCCAAATCCATACAATTTGTTATACTTACTAAATTTATTTCGTCCCAATCCAAGTCCGATATCCATAAGGGCTGCATTGCAGGATTCCATCAGAGCATGACGCAAATCAAGCATGCCATGTCCATTTCGGTTGCTGCAGTGAATTTCTCTGTCAGCCACTTTCTTTACACCGTTACACTGAAATGTGGATTTTCCGGAGATAATATTTTCATCTAACGCCGCAGCAATTGTAAACGGCTTAAATGTAGAACCCGGCTCATAGGCAGAGCCAACGCAAAAATTCGACCACATAGACAGAAGATTTTCGTTTTTCTCTTTGTCTGTCATCGCTGCAATTTTCTGTTCCGAATACATGGACGCCAGATTCTGCGGGTCATTCAAATCGAATGTTGAGTTGGATGCCATAGCAAGAATTTCTCCATTTTTCGGATTCATAACCATCATCGCAATCGTCTTCGCACCGGTTCCGTTCTTTTGGAAATCCGCAATTTCATCCTCTATAATTTTCTGCACATTGGCATCAATCGTGAGAACAACCGAATTGCCGTCTTTTGCTTCTTTAATGGTTCGCTGTAAATTCATATTGGAATCAAAATAACCATACTCTCTTCCTGTCGTTCCATTCAAAACGGAATTGTACTGTTCTTCCACACCGTAAGTTCCCTGATTATTTGAATTCATAAAACCAATAATACTTGCACCAACCGTTTTCAGCGGATAATTTCTTTTGTACACTTCCTCAAACCAAACGCCCTCTAAACGTTCTTTTTTTATCTGCTTTTTGAACTTGTCCACCTTTTTTGCAGGCAGTTCCTTTAAACCGTCAATATGCTCGTACATCGAGTTTGGCTTTTTCTGAATTACTTCTTCCACAACAGACGATGCCACGCCAAATGTTTTTGCAATTGCATCTACCGTTGCCTGTTTTTTCTTTTCATCTTTGCCAAGTGTCCGTGGCTCTAACACCAAATCATATTTGCGCACGCTGACTGCCAATGTAGTATTGTTACGGTCCTTAACATCACCGCGCTGGTAATTCAACACCGTATTTGTATATGACTGCTGCGAAAGTGCCTCTTTGCGGTAACGGTCTCCATCCTTACTGTTGATGCGGTAAATCTTAAACAACAACACCCCAAAAGTAAACAAACAAACGCAAAAGACGAGAAATACCGTAATACACATTTTTCTGCTAAAACGTTTCGGCTTTCCTCTTCTTCTGCGTCTTCGATAGGAGTATCGTCCTTGATTATACTGTGTAGCCATATCTTACTCTCCATTCCGGTTGTGCTTTTCACAATTATTCTGCCGGAATATCCCCATGAGTGCGAACCTGCGTACTCTTCCGGCTCTCATAAGTATCCATCTGTTTTTCGCTTGCTGCCACCATGCCAAGCTGTTTGGTTGCTTTGTTATAAATAGCAGTCAAATCAACCGAGTCGTCCAATTCTTTCTCGGCAGTTGCATTTTTCTTTTCCATTTCAACTACTTCACTTTGCAATTTTACCACACTTTTATTCAAATAGGTAGACTGAAATTGCAAACGCAGATAAAAGATACCGGCAGCCATTACAACAAAAAAAGTAAGTGCTGTCAATAACACGGCAACTTTATCAATTTTTGCCTTCCGTTTTGGTCTTGGTCTGGAGACGGGTCTTGTCTGTCTCCTTCTCTCGTAATCATCCTCCCTGCGCGGCATTACCTCAATGTTCGGTGCCGCACTTCCATATACATATGGCGTTCTCCGTGTTGCCATGTAACTTCCTCCTAACTTTCTATTTTTTCAAACACTCTTAATTTCGCACTTTTTGAGCGTGTATTTCGTTCTAATTCCTCTTCTGATGGAAGAATCGGTTTCCTTGTAACAACTTTTCCTTTTGGTTTCTTTCCACAGACACATACCGGGAAATCCGGCGGGCAGGTACATGGATTTTCCTGTTTCTTAAAGCTTGTCTTTACCATGCGGTCTTCCAATGAGTGAAAGGTGATGATACTAAGTCTTCCTCCATCACAAAGCAAATCAACCATGTCGTCAAGCGCCTGTCTTAACACATCCAATTCGCGGTTGCATTCAATTCGGATTGCCTGAAATGTTCTCTTTGCCGGATGGCTTTTTCCGTTTCTTGCTTTCGCCGGCATAGAAGTGCGTATTAAATCGACTAATTCCAAGGTCGTCTCAATCGGTTTTTCTTTTCTTTGTCTGCAAATATTTCTTGCAATACTTCTTGCAAATCGTTCCTCGCCATATTCTTTAATAATGCGGAAAAGTTCGGATTCCGGGTATTCATTTACAATGTCTTTGGCAGTTACACTCTGCTCTCTATCCATCCGCATATCAAGTGGTGCATCTTCCCGATAAGAAAATCCCCTCTCGGCATTGTCTAATTGATAAGAAGAAACACCTAAGTCTAAAACAATACCGTTTACCTTTGGTATCGACAACTCCGAAAGCACTTCTTTCATATGTACATAGTTGCTTTTTACAAAGGTGATTTTTTCTTCAAAAGGTGCCAGCCGCATGCGCGCCGCAGCTAGTGCCTCCGCATCCTGGTCGATGCAGATTAAACGCCCCTTGTCTCCTAATCGCTTTGCAATTTCATACGAATGGCCGCCGCCACCGGTTGTACCATCTACATAGATTCCATCCGGACAAATATTCAGACTGTCTATGGTTTCTTCTAACAGAACCGACACATGCTTAAATTCCATAACTGCCTCCTTGCCTGCACCGACTAAAAACTAAGGCCAAACTCTGACATATGTTCGGCAATGTCATCGATGTTGTCATAATCATCATTTTCATCCCAGCGCTCTTTACTCCAAATTTCAATTTTAGAAAGGACGCCGACAAAAACGGTTTCTTTGGCAAGTCCGGCATATTCACGTAATTTTGCCGGTATCAAAGCACGTCCCTGCTTGTCCAGTTCACATGGTGCCGCATTTGCTAAGAAATGTCTCTGAAGCATTCTGGCCTCTTTCGTGCCGGGAAGTTCTTTTAATTTTTCGATGAAACCCTCCCATTCGTTCATTGGATACGCAAACAGACAACCGTCTAATCCAAGCGTCACAACAAAAGACTCCCCTAAGTCTTCTCTTAATTTCGCCGGAATAATCACACGTCCTTTCGCGTCAAGGCCATGCTCATACGTTCCCATAAACATCGTGCTTCACCAACTTCCCATCATGGCTTTGTGAACCTGCCACATAAAGCATAAAATTTACCACTTCGTGACACTTTACTCCACTTCTCACCACTTTTACATTAATAATACACCACTTAGTGGGAATTGGCAAGCCTAATTCCAATTTTTTTCCTGTTTGCATGCAAAAAAAGGCCCCGCTTATCTACTTTATATCGTAGACAAACAGGACCTTTTTCCTGGTTTTGTTATTTTTCTTTCTTTTTCAACCGACTCATCCGATAAATCCAGGCAACCACGCCAGCCACTACAAGAACCGCCGAAAATACCTGTGATACAGCAATTCCGGTTGTTCCAATCTGTAACTGGTCGGTACGCAGTCCCTCAATCCATGCTCTGCCAAGACCATATCCGATGAGATAAATGAGAAAAATCTCTCCATCGAATTTCTTTTTCTTCGTATAAAGAAGCATTGCCGTCAGTACTAGCACATTCCATGCCGCTTCATACAAGAACGTCGGATGCACCTGAATATAACGAATGCCATCTTGTATGCTGATATGCTCTCTCATCGTAGAAGTAATATTTGCCGATGTGACATCACTAACCTTTAGGCGCATGGCAAACAACGAATCCGTATATTCTCCAAATGCCTCCCGGTTCATAAAATTACCAAACCGTCCGATAATCTGTCCAAGCACCAGTCCCGGCACAGCCGTATCGGCAAACAAAAAGAAACTGTATTTTTTCTTTTTACAATAGACAATTGCAGTAAGTACAGCAGCAATTACACCACCATAAATCGCAAGTCCGCCGCCTCGTGTGTTAAAAATCTGCAATAAATTGTTCTTATAGGCATCCCAGCTAAACGCTACATAATATAAGCGTGCTCCGATAATCGCAAAAATAATTCCCCAAATCGCATAATCGGAGTAAACATCCGGCTCCTGCCCGGTTCTCTTTGCCTGCCATCTCGCCAGCATAAGCCCGGCAAGCATACCACAGGCAATGATAATACCATAAAAAGCAATCGTGAATCCACCGATGGTAATTCCTTTTGGCAAATGTCCAATAGTAATTCCCAAATGTGGAAATGCAATATCTGCCCCTTGACTCATCCCAAATACCCCTCTTTCATTTTATAATCGATTTTATACATTAAAGCGGAACAATACAACATCGCCATCCTGTACAACATACTCTTTTCCTTCGGAGCGCACAAGACCTTTTTCTTTTGCTCCGTTATATCCATTGTACTCTACCAGATTATCATAACTTACCACTTCCGCACGAATGAATCCGCGTTCAAAATCCGTATGAATTTTACCTGCCGCCTGCGGTGCCTTCGTTCCTTCTGTAATCGTCCATGCACGCGTCTCATCCGGACCGGTTGTCAAAAAACTAATCAAACCAAGAATGCGGTAGCTGGCACGAATCAGTTTCTCAAGACCGGACTCAGTAAGTCCCAAATCCTCCAAAAACATCTTCTTCTCATCGTCATCCAGTTCCGCAATCTCCTGCTCAATCTGCGCACAGATAACAAACACTTCTGATTTTTCCTCTTTTGCAAACTCACGCACCTTTGCTACCTGTTCATTGGATGCACCATCGTCTGCCAAATCATCTTCTGATACATTTGCCGCATAAATAACCGGTTTTGCTGTCAAAAGATTATATTCCTTAAACCACTCTTCTTCCTCTTCATCCAAAAGTTCAAAATTCTTTGCCAAATGTCCTTCTTCCAAAAAATCTTTCAAACGCTTCATCATTTCTACTTCTTTGGCAAGTTTCTTATCATTGTTCGCACCGCGTGCTGTCTTGGCAATACGGCGGTCTAAGATTTCAACATCCGAGAAAATAAGTTCCAGATTAATTGTCTCAATATCACGCAGCGGATCAATGCTTCCGTCTACATGAACAATATTCGTATCTTCAAAGCAGCGGACAACATGTACAATGGCATCCACCTCTCGAATATTAGACAAGAACTGGTTTCCTAATCCTTCTCCCTTGGATGCTCCTTTTACCAATCCTGCAATATCTACAAATTCAATAACTGCCGGTACGGTCTTCTTTGACTCATGCATCTTAGTCAATACATCCAGTCTTTCATCCGGCACCGGTACGACTCCGACATTCGGGTCAATGGTACAAAATGGGTAGTTTGCCGATTCCGCTCCTGCTTTTGTTAATGAATTAAATAATGTACTTTTTCCTACGTTGGGAAGCCCCACGATTCCGAGTTTCATGCTATCAAGTTCCTTTCTTACAAACCGTAATCCGGTCGATTTCTTTATAAATGAGTTATAAAACTCAGAATTTATCATACCATAAAGAGAGTAAAAAGTAAAATCTTATGTTAAACCTTTAGCATTTATATGTATACATAAAGGTTTTTCCAGCAAACTTTGCCAGCTCTGCTAGTACGAAGGCAGATTTTTATATTTTCTTGTCGTCAACTATTTCTTGATAACTTCACTTTTCTATACAAAATATTCTTTGTGTTCTTTCCTTTCCAGGCCACCTAATTTAACCACGTTTTACCCGATTTGTTGCAACAGATATTGTCATTTCTACAACACGAGACACATTATAAAAAAGGAACCCCTTCGGATTCCCTTTACTAAAAAAGAAATATCTTCTCAAATTTTTCTTGACATTTTATAGTTTCCAACCAAATGTAGAGCCCGCAACCGACTCCTCACTGGCAATACGCTCACGTTCATTCTGATGAATAATAGGCTCCATGGTTCGATTCAACTCAACAACATCGCACCTAGGTATCCGTTTAATTACCGTTGCACTACGTGTTACTGATGTTGCTTTTATTGCTTTTCTTTTCATTTTCGCTGCCATTCCTGCCATTATTCTATACCTCCAATATACCTCCAAAAAATCATTTAAACACACAGCTCCTTTAGAATAACACAATGTTACATTCTAGTCAATATTTTTTCAGTTATTCAACTTTTTATTCATCCCCATATTGGGTAGGATACAAATTACTATCATATGGAAGAAATGGTTGCCATTCACAAATTTTATGAATAGCAACAGTATCATCTTCCGTTTCCGCTGCACCTTGTGTATCAACTTCTATTTTTTGATTCACTATGTCTTGTGGTAACCTACAAAAAATACGATTAGGATAATGTGCGATAATTAAACTATCCGCATTTGCGTCCGCAGAAGATGTAGCATCTAAAATAATTTCTCCAATTACCTTTTTAGAATGCATAAGAACTGTACTCAACTCACAAACCCAAACAAACTTAGGGAATATAGTTGTACTATACCACGCTCTTACTTCTGCATTTCCATCAGCAAATTGTTTATCCCTGCATTTTCGCAAGCTTCTAGATGAAGTCATAAATATTCTTATTACTATCGGATTTTCTTGAGAACCTAGTTCTTTTTCAATATCCTCGAAATCTGAACACCTAACGCCATATTCATCTGAAGCAAGAATAACCTTAAAAATTTCGCTTGCATCACTCGCTTCTAAATACATCCTTTTATATAAAGGAACCATCATTGTTTCAATCGTATATTCACCAAGCCTAAGTTGACGCTCTCTATATAATTCGCACTTAGCCAATCTATATGGCATCTGTGCATCATCCATAATGCAAAATTCATCTACCACATCTGCCGCATCACAAAGCCAAACTGTCTGACCCGATTTTTTATCATAACCTGAATACATATTTTGTTGTAATCTTCGTCCCTCAACATTTAATTTCCCATGGCCAATCACAATAATAGAATGCTTATTTCGTGTTCCAATAGAAACACCAAGTGATAATGGTATTCCTGACTCAACATAATAATATAATATTCTTCGAAACTTATCCTTAGTCATCTTTTGTGAGGAATATAATCTCGGATAAAATCCACTTTCACAAAATGCTTTTGAAATCATTTCATATTTTAGACCATGCGTTGGCAAGCTACGTTCATATCCGTTATCTTTCGCAATTCTGTTAATATCACTTGGCAAAAGATAATGGTATTCTGGATAAGAGCGACTATAATAATCTAACAAATTCAATATTGTCACTTCCGCACATGTTGCTGTTTCTCCATCCTGCATAGAATACGGAAATGCCGATACAGACACTTTTTTCCCAAAAGCCATCATATTATAATCTGCCATTCTAATAAAACACCTTTGATCTCCTATAAAATATTTAGGATCTAATAATGTACGCCCAACAGAGCGTTTTGGTAATGGCCGTATTACAATACTGCCAACAAAAGCTTTTTCCAATTCATCTGAATCCATGTCTAACATCGGTTTTTCATATGTAGTTGCAAACAAAAATATCCTTTTGCAAAATCGACTATAGCTAAAATGTTTTCCGGCAAAGTAAAAATAATAACTATCACGGTATACTCGATCCACATAATTTTCTTCTTGCATAAATGTAAATGCATTAATATTGTTCTTCTCTACATAATTGTATACTGCTGAAAATATGTCAAATAAAATAGCAAATGACTTATCCTCCTTCAAAAATTCAATTCCCTTATCATAAACATTTTCAGAAATATCCAATATTCCCGCAATATAAAAAGGGATCTCATCTCTTGATAACACCTCAAAAAAAGAATCATTTAAAGTATCCATCATATCTTTACTCTCATCATATGCATCATTTTCTTTCATGCTTATACTCCCTCAAAATTTAAATTTATAAAAAGTATTATTGTCATTTGACTCCATTACATTGTCTTTACAAAAAACATTTAAAATTTCTGCCACATCATCCAATTGAATACTACACCCTTCTGCATGCTCGCCACACCCAAATCTGCACTGCCAATTTTTATCCAAATTAACACATGTTTCTCCTCCATTAGTATCTGGCATAACCTGTTGTGCTGAAAACCAGTCACTAGAATGGCTTTTCAAATACTTTATTGCTTGAAAATAAATACAACATTCATTATCTTTTATCTTTCTCAAATTATCTTTTAATATTTTTACACAAGACAACACCTCATTTAACACAGCAATTTTTTTGTCTGTGCAAACAGCAAGAATACCTGATATTAGCAGTTTGTCAAACACATCAAGCATAGCTTTGGTAAAACATATTGAGTATCTCGTTGAAAAAAACCGACTTTGATATTCATCCCTATCACCATTTAAAAACCATAATGTCTCTTCTTCAAGTTGATCTTGTTTTTGCTCCTGATTCTGTTCATAAACAAACACTGCTGCAGCAATACGTGCTGCTTCATCTGAAAGATTAAATTCTTTTTTCAAAATTTCTTTTAAATCTTCATAAGTTCCAGATATGTTAAATCTTTGTTCCATTTCAACCACCTCCAATTCGCTGTATTTAATATATAATATGTATGATAGCATATATCGGCGTAAATTTCCATATTTTTTTTAGTCACTTGTAAATCTCTTACAAACATCCAACAAATCCCCCAGATTAAATGAGTATTTCTATTACTTATGTTATTATCATTTTTGATATCATAAAACTTCTAACCCTGCCTCTCAAAAACAAAGGGCACCAAATCGTTTATTTCAAACGCATTCGGTGTCAAACTCCGTTACATATTTTTATTAAGGTGATTTCCTGCATTAAGTAATCCACACTACTGCTAATCACTATTCCGTCAGTCCCCTGGTTCTCACTAGTTCGTCTCTCCCCAACATCTACTACATTTAGCGAAGCCTCTTTTTTCTGCTTCTACCTCAGAAATCTTTTCTGCAGTATTCGGGTTCATTCTTCCACAATCATTCCTACTATGATATTTCGTTCCAGTCGCTGATACCCACACATATTTTTCTTTAGTATTGGTATTTCTTTCAATAACCTTTTCAGAATTATCCCCTTTTTCTATATCATTTGCCTTTTCGTCATTTTTGTTCGCAACGATATCTCCATTCCTTTCAGAATCACCGTTTGAATAGTCGATCTCGATTCCCGGCTGCACATTATAACAATATACATTAAAACAAATTCCACTTCCGGCATCCTCTACAGACCACGCCTCCATCAACACACCACTTGCAACTAAATTGTCACCTTTATAATATGGTGTAACACGATACAACACATGATTACTTGTCTCATCCACATAATCATCTACTTCATTTTCAAAAGGTAACATTCCAACAACATTTAAATACCTTGTTCCGGTAATTAAATTTTTTTCATTTGCATTTTCACCCGCTAATTGATAGCCAATCAGATGACATCTATTATACAAATAATTGCCATCAATAATATCATTATACTTTACCGTATGCCATCCACTGGGTTTCACGCTTCCGATAGGATCTCTTTCTTCAGTAGGCTGTATTTCCTTACAAATATTTGCATATGCCCCCCCGCACCTATTCAACTGATCCAAATTACTATATTTTTCAAATGCTTCTAAATTTTTCTTTTCTCTACTGTCAAAGAAAGGAATATTATTATTAATTGTAACATAAGCATTGCCAGAATATTCTGGCACCTTATCTAGATCTTGAGCAGATACAATATTTTCACAATCATATATTTCTTGCCGAGAATTTGCGTTATCTTGCTCAACACTAAAGCTACTATCTCTATTGTTGGTCTTTTCGGCATCACAAGCCCCCAAACATAAACAAGCTAAGATGCATACGAGATAAATACTTTTTTTGCTAAAAAATTTTTTTCCACTCATTCTTTTCACTCCAAATTTCGTTTAAAATGTCATTTCATATTTTTAGAAAAATTGAGTTTTTTTGTTAAATTTGTAGCCCAATAATGCGCCTATCATTCCACCAACTATGTGTGCCATGTTCGATATACTGTCCTGCACCATCATTCCTTCATAAATCTGCTGACCAATAAATATTCCAACCACCAAAATGAAGCTTAATGGAATTTCTCCTTCCGAGAAATTTGTAAATGATGCCAAAACAATAAAAGCAAACACAATGCCGCTTGCACCACATAAAGCGATATTTCCAAAAAAAATATAATTTATTACTCCCGTCACAAAAGCTGTTACAATAACCACCTGAAAGATGCTTTTAGAACCATATTTTTCCTCTAGCATAGGCCCTAAAAGCAAAAGATACGATGCATTTCCCAAAAAATGACTCCAGCCATCATGCCCTAAAACATGCGTAAAAAAACGCAAATAGGTCAACGGATGTAATAATGACGAATGGTATGTCATAAATAATTTCTCCGTTATCCATCCCTTAGTCACTATGCCAAGCAAAGTCACAACCAGACACGTCAAAACAAAGCTTAGCACAACGGGCGCATTATATGATATTTTAATTTTACGTTTCATACTTCCGCCTCCATCATTAATGCTCCTTGTATAATCATCTGTGTTGACATGCATCTAACATACTTTGCTTTAATTCTTCCTCTATCTTAACTAATTCCTCTTGTGCCTTTTCTCTTTTAGCTGCCCCCTGTTCATGTATCTTGATAACATCATTTATGGTAGCTATTAAATCCCTATTGCATTGTCGAAGTGTTTCTATTTCAACAATTGGTCTTTCTGCTTGTTTTGCAGTTTCCACGGTTGCCATCTTAAGTGTCTCAGAATTTTTCCGTAACAATTCATTTGTTTTATCCGCAAGTGTAGTTTGTGCCTCCAATGCCCGTCTAGTGTGTTCAATCCCTAAAGATAAAACCAGTTGATTTCTCCACAACGGAATTGTATTCGCAAGTGAGGATTGTAATTTATCTAACATCTCTCTATCATTGTTCTGTAACATTCTCACTTGCGGAGCAACTTGAATAGAAATCACACGAGTTATCTCCAAATCGCTTAGCTTCTTCTCGAATCTGTGACACATATCTTCAAAGTCTCGATATTTCTGAACATCTTCTTGCATTCCAGTTTCATCTGCTTTAGTCTTTAGTTCTTGCAATTTTCCTGTCTTTGCCAATTCTAGTGCCTTTTTCCCCGCAATAATATACATTGTCAACTCTTTATAATACTGAATATTTAGTTCATACATCTGTTGATATACATCAATATCCTTCATCAAAACACTCTGATGACTCCTTAAGTCTTTTTCTATTCTATTAACATTTGTTTCTGCTTTTGCATAATTAGCACGTATTGAATCAATTCCCCTTTTGGCTTTTTGAAAAAGACCACGAACACCCCTCTTTTGTGGTTCAACCGTAGCATCAAGAGCTATCGTTAATTCTTTTAATGAATCTCCAATTTCACCCAAATCATAATTTTTTACCTTACTGAGAATGGATGTTGAAAATTCCGATATATTATGTTGTGCAGTTTCCCCATATCTCACAATCTGCTCAACATCCTCGATATTAATTTCTCTAACAAATTCTTCTACCTTATCTCTTTCCTCATCTGTTAACATGTTTTCATCAACAGCACCTGCTGCATAATTTTTATCCTGATATACTGATGTAGATAAAATAGATTGCATAATAGGAACAGACTTTGTACCTTTCTGTCCGTCCATAGTCAGTTCAAGCGAATCTCTAGTTTTCTCTTCCATCTTTCCATCTCCTATTCTTTTAGTATTTTTTATTTTAGCTTAAAGTGTTTGTTAACTCAACTCGGAACGTACGTTCTTTGTCTTCAAGCGCAACTAGCTCTTTTAATGAGTGATTCAATTTACTATCCAATTCATTAAGCATTTCAAAATTTATTTTGTCGCTACAAAAAAATTGTTTAATGAATTCTCTATTTTCTAATTTACCTTTATTATTCTTCTCCAATATATCTCCTATTTTTTTCTGCATATTTATCGACCGCCCAACTTCCTCAATTCCTAAAGCTATAGAAATCTGAGTTTGCCAAAGTGGCAACGCATTAGAAAGAAGTGAAATAATTTTATCAATCAAATTTCTATTATTCATACACATTAATTGTATTTGTTTCCGACTTTGACCGGAAACAATTTTTGTTGTCTTTAAATCTTGTATTTTTCTTTCTAATCTCAACGACCAATCCCCAAGGCAGTCATCTCCAGCACTTTGAGCTTCAATCAGAATATTTTCTGCATATACTATATCTTTCTCCAAATTATCAATGCATTTTTCTAATATTAAATCCTCTTGTTCTAATATTTTTGTGTTTTTCAACAATTGAGCTTGTTGTAATTGCAATTGCAATGCAACCTTATCAACATATCTAAAAAATCTCATGTACCTATTAACAGTCTCTTTTTTCTGATACTGGGTAACAAATGGAATTTTTCCCAACAAAAATGTATGTTTTCCTTCAACATTTTTTTCTATTCCATTAATTATATCAACTAGGTTTACATTTATCTTGCAATTATCATTTAGTAGTATTCTAGATATGTTGTTAGTTACATTTTTCAAATCTGCCTGTGCCCCTGCACCAAACAAGGTGATTGAATCGTGATCACCTATAACTAATGCCATATAATCCATTGTATTCTCCTTTTTCAAATAATGTATTGTCCGGAAATAACATTTTACCCATCTATTTTTCATGTATCAATCATCAAAAATTTGAATATAGACGAACTCCCATAGATTCCAATTTACTATCAATAAATAATGTAATCTTTACCCCACCTATATTAAATGTTCCTCTATAAACTACATAGCTTCCATACATTCCTCTCACAATAACATCATCATTATATCCCATCTTCTGTGCTTCATTTTTAATTATATCTGCTATGTCTTCTCTTCCCGTAGCAGTATTTGATACATCTGAAGGTAATTTTGTTGTTAGGTCAATGTATTCTAGCTTATCATCTAAAAATTGTAAGGTAATGTTTGTAATTTGTGGTAAGTCCCTAACAGAATCCACCTTAAATAAATCTGCCGCCTCACTATTGGATACAGTAAACAAATAATTTATTATTCCACTTGGAGTTGGATCGGAAACTGTAATTTCATCATTATTCAACTTCTGCTCTAGTTTTTTTAGTACTGATTTGCTGTCCATTCCAATATGTATTTCTGCGTCTTTATTTATTCGTTCTTCTTTCTCACGCCCCTTTTTCTCCGCATATTCTCTCTCATATTTTTCTGCCTCAGATATCTTTTTTGTATTGTCAAAATCCACTATTTCTTGCTTTTCTATTTCTTTTATATGGTCATTTTTATTGCGATAATTTACTAAATCAGTCCATAGTTCCGCCTTGCTCTGCCCATTCTCATTAAAGCTGCCTACTGATAGCGCAGTTCCATCCTTCTTTACGCAAATTGTATTAAAATAACAATCTACAGCTACAACATTTGTTATACCCTTTATACTAAGTTGTGTTTCTTTAGAACTGTTATCATATGAGATTATACTACTCCCAGAAAGACCAGATCCTGTAGCTATCAATGTTCCATCTAATTTTAGTCCAACAATTCCCCATCGATCAACTGAAATTTCTACAATATTCTCCCATTTCGATGTATCACAAAAATCATCTGAATATCCCACACATACAACTGTTCCATCAGCTTTTAATCCAGCTGTATAACAATCTTTTGTTTCCACTTGAATAATATTTTTCCAATTATTAATTTCTAATTGTCCATAATAGTTAGAACCTGTACCCACAACTGTACCATCGGACTTTAATGCCACTAATGAATCAAGTCCTTGAGATATTTGAATAATATCATTCCACTCATTAGTATCCTCCATCTTTCCCTTAGTATACTCCGAGGTACCAATAGTAATCACAGTACCATCTGCTTTTAATCCCGCCAAGTAACTTTCACTTGCAGAGATATCAATAATGTCTCTCCATTTTTCAATGCCCGGAATCTCGACAGAAGCAATGACAGTTCCATCTTTCTTTATAGCTGCTACATAATCATTTGAAGCTGCAATCCCCACTATATTACTCCATGTACTAATATCTATTTCGTCATTTGTTGTAATAACCGTTCCATCTTTCTTTATTGCATAAAATGCATTTTCTGAACTTGCAAGCGTTTTATTAGTCATATACTTTTGTAGTGGTCCTTCATCATCTTTTATAGATTCACTATCTACTGTTTCTGTATTATTTAATGCCTCAATATGCTTTTTATTGTCATGAAAATATAAGAAAATCATAACCGACAATAACAAAGCTAATACAATACATAAATACTTATATAGTTTATTATCCCGTTTTTCCATTTTACTTTCCTTTACATTTCTACTGTTCTTGTTTCATCATAATCTCTAAAGCTGAAATCTCTGCCGCAATATCAATTTCCTTTTCTTGGTAAAATTTATCCAAAGTTCTTTCAAAAGTTTCATTAATTGATCCTAATGCACGCTCAATTTCCTTTTTAGTTTTCACTAAACTTTTTCCTTTAATTTGTTTGGCATCCACGTCAATATATGCTTCCAATAATTTCTCAGTTGTTGGAAGATAGTAATTAAAAAACAATCCCAATTTTTCAAGTTGCTGCGGATAAACATCCAACTCATAAAAAATCGTTTGAACTAGTCCCTCCATTTTATCCAAAACTTGAGAAATACTTTTATCCTTGATTATATTTTTACTTTCTCGAATCTTCTCAATATAGTATTCTCCTTTTTTCATGACCTTTGCCATTTCATCTGTTCTTTCCAGCATTCTTCTGCGTTCATCAAGCATTTGTTTAAAATATCTATCATATGTATTTTTCTTAGCTTGATACTTTTCAAATGCTCGATTCGACACAATAAATACTTCCTTATCCATAGCAAAATGTCCCTGAGGAATTAGTTTACTCTGTATGGCTCTTTGCATATCATTTATGACATTTTTTTCTGTTTGCTTTGAAAATGCTGCCAAATCTGTTATTAAAGCAATATTTTTAAATCGTAGAACCTTATAATACATTTCATATCTCAAATAAAATCCGGTTTTTGAATGCACTTGTCTATACCAAAGTATATTAATTAACAAAACAAGCATTATTACTATGCTACCTAGTCCTGCATATAGCCTAAATTCATCCGACATAACGCATACGGTAACCGCTATTATCAAAAAAATCGTATAAATAATCGACATTACAACACATATGCCAATTTGGATCCGCAACATGGCAAATTGAGGATGTTCAAATACATATTTTTCCCGAATACTTTCCACATCCTGTAACTCCATCAGTTGATTATTTATTTTTGAATAATTTCCATCGTTTAACCCAAAATCAACAATATTGGCTACTGCTTGTGCTTTTGTAACAGTATCCTCATTCCAACTATTTTCGTTTAATTCAATTTTATTCATAGTCTTTCCCCTAATCTATTTCTTCTGTTGCCACTGGTTTATGTATCTCGCCTAACTCCATTTGTGTACCAACACTCGAAGCCGGCACAGCTAATGTTGGTACAAGCTGAGTTGTAGGTGTTCCTTTAGGTATTTGTATTTGTTCATTAATATTGGGCAATTTAAATGTTCCCTCCGAAGATGTAACTGGTGCTTTGACTGTTGGAATCTGTGCAGCACTTGGTCCGCTAGCATGACTTCCATGTGTAGATCCAGATCCATGGCTTGAATGTGAAGTTCCTGAAGTATGACTCTGATGGCTTACATGACTTTCATGACTTCCATGTGAACTACTTCCATGACTACCTGATGAGTGCGAACTGTGTGAGGTATGAGAACTATGAGATCTATGGGCAGCAAATGCATCAATAGATAACAAATTTCCCAAAACAATCATCATTGTTCCCAGCATCAACAGTTTCTTTCCTGGAATATTTCCTTCCTCATCTTCAATTAAATTTTCTATACTCTTCCTAAACTCGGGAAACATATTATTCATTTCAATCCTCTTTTCTTTGTTTATTTTTCATTGTTTAATCCTAACCATATTCACAACAATTCACTTACTAACTTTAATGCATCGTCCGTTTTCCCATTTAGTTTTATAAACATCATATGAATTAGTTGTGTATGTGCATGTACCATAGGGCTTTCCATTCTTAAATTTACCTTCCAAACTTAAGCCTTTTGATTTTGATGGGTATGTATATGTTCCTCGACCATTCATTTGATCATTTTTCCATTTACCATCATAATCCGCACCATTCTTCCATTTATATGTTCCTCTCCCCGATTTTCTCCCCTTTTTGACACTTCCTTCATATGTATCACCATTTTTATACTTAATATGTGCATCTCCATTTAACTTTCCATTCTTAACATCTCCTTCATAGGTTGTCCCGTCTTTTAATGTCATTTTAACAGACGTTGCCCTACCATTTTTTATGGTAAATACATATGTTCCAAACTTATTTGTTAAATTATAATTTCCCTCAATAAATTTATTCTTTTTAAATTCTCCACTTACTTTAATTCCCTTTTTATACCTATATGTTCCCTGACCGGACATTTGATCATTTTCCCATGTACCGTCATATTTATCACCAGATTTCCATATATATACCCCATCACCTGTTCTTTTTCCATTTTTAAAATCACCAGTGTATTGATCACCGGTCGAATATTCCATACAACCATTACCATCAATACCACTACTACTGCATTTTCCCGAATATTTTGTTCCATCCTTAAACAGAACCGATGAGTTTGCTATCTCACCTTTTTCATATTGGATTAAGTACTCACCTGTTTCATTGGAAAAATTGCATTCCCCCTGCCAAAACTGATTATCTTTAAAAGCTCCTGTATAAGTAACATTTTGAGGCGCAATATATTTTCCTTGTCCACTCATTTGGTCATTTTTCCAATTTCCTTCATATACAGCTCCATCACTCCATTCCATCGTACCATTTCCCTCTTTTTTAGAGTTATGGAATTCTCCTGTATATGTTCCATCAGATGGTGTTCGTAGTCTCCCAGTTCCCTCCATTTGATTGTTTTCCCAATATCCCGTATAATCAGCTTTTGAGTTAAATTTAAAAACGCCTTTACCAAACAAATATCCAAAATCGGTTTCACCTGTATATTCTCCAGCAGTTGTTTCAATACTCCCATGTATATTATATTTCACTTGCCTAATAATTCTATTTTGTATATCATAGTTTACAACTAGTTTTAAAAAAGCACATACCAAAACTAATTCTACTGATAAAAGGCTTATAATAATAATTAAATATCTTCTCTTATCATTTGCAATCGCTGTTATATATTCACTTTCTGGAGTTTGCACTTCTTCTTTCATGTTTTCCATTTGTTCTCCTTTCTTACTATATCCAACTCTTTAATATGTTTATATCGTCTGCATCTTCTTCCTTCAAAATATCGAATATACAATCTAATATTCCAGAATAAATTCCGCAACGATACCCTCTTGGATATTTTTCAATAACATCTTTTTCCAAAGCATAATTTACAACAGGACATGAACCACAATATGGTTGATATACACAATCTGTACATGATGGAATACTTTCCAAAACACTTGATGCACATACTGTTTTACATATTCCACTGCTTACCAAATCATTATATGAACAATTAAATACATTTCCCAAGCAAAATGTATCATCTCCCATTTCATACAACATTCGTCCCTCATCACAAGTAAAAATATTTCCATCGGAATAATATGCTAATTGACCGACTCCCGCCCCACAAGGCGATCTTAAATCCATATAATTTACGGATCCACCAAAAATTTTGTTCAGCAATAAAGAAGCATGAACCTCTTTCAAGTAATATCCTCCTTTATTAATTTGCAGTAAATATTTAAAAGTCTTTTTATAAAACTCTACAAACTTCCCCGGATCATATCCAATTTTGTCCCATCCTCTCGTAGCTTTTCCCAATGGTGTTAGCGGTCGTATAAATATACTATCAAACCCCATATTTTTATATGTATCAATGATTTCCTTTGAATAATCAAAGGAATACACGGATGTTGTTTCAATTGCTCCAACATGAATATTATTATCTCTCAATTTTACAATTGCTTGTGATACCTTATCATAAGTTTCTCCACCGCCTTTAAATGGACGATTTATATTATGCAACGCTTTCGATCCATCCAAAGATGTTGATACGCCAAATTTATATTGAACAAAAAAATTAATAATTTCATCCGCAATCAGTGTAAGATTAGATACAATATTATATTCTATAATGTGATTTCCTTTTTTACATTCTGCGTACTCGACAATATGTTTGATAACATCAAAATTTAACAATGGCTCGCCACCTTGAAACTCAAATGTCAAATATTTTGTCGGAGATTGTAACGCTATGTCAACAGCATTTTCAGCAATTTCATAATTCATATATAGATCAGAGCATTTTTCTCCATTATTAGCCTGACAATATACACATGACATATTGCAACTCGTTGTCACAACAAAAATATGCAATGATGTTGAAAGATTCATATAATGTTTATATTCTCTCAACAGATAACGATTTTGGGAAGTGAAATCCAAGTCTGAATCAGTATATATTATCTTCTTATCAATCAATGTTCTACCAATTTCACTTTCCACATCAATCTGCTTTTGTAATAATTTTTTAAAGCCCCGTTCATCAAGAAACATGTACTTTCCAAAATCATTCGTCAGCAAAAATCTATCATTCAATTTTTTGAAGTTAAAAAAATTCAATTTCATATCTGGGTTACCAATTCATCTTTCTCCATATTGTAAGTTCCCGCAAAAATCCCACCACATGCGTCTCTCACTACACAGTCATTACATTTGCTATTGTATCTTATCTTGTCAGAGGATATGCTCTTTTCGCACAGTGTCCAATATTTCGCTTTCACAGTACAAAGCGGAAAATTAAACAATCGTACATCAATTCCATTTTTAATCAAAAGCAATATGCTCTGCTCTATTTTTTCAAAAGATTCCCTATACGAAATCCATACACTGCCTTTATTTACAAAAGCATTTCCTGTCATTTCCATTGCCATGATACTTACATGATCAATTTCTGCAAATTCATTTACTATAAGTTTTGCCATGTTATAAAAATCATTCGCATTCAATCTATTAACAACCAAACGCAATTCTATCTTGATTTTTTCACATAACAGTTTCCTCAACCCTACAGTTGTTTGCAAAAAACTCCCTCTTGTTTGTGTTATTGCATCATGAACAGCTTCCGTTGATCCATGCAGCGGTATCCCCAATGTGGTATTTGCAGGAATCGTTTTTTTCAAAAGCTCTACATATGTAGTTATCGAAAAGATTCTGCCATTTGTTAATATCAAAAATTCTGTATTATAAAATTTTCGGCTCAAAAATCCTATAAAATCAAATATTTGCTTTCCTATCATAAATGGTTCTCCACCAGTGATTGTTAAATGCTTGGTGTCATCAGGTATATGCCTCGCAATTTCAATCAATTCTTCTGCTCTCATACTTTCACCCTTTTTTCTAGTGAATTCTGGAGATGGACACATAATACAATTGGAGTTACAATGACTTGTCACAAAAAAGAAATTATCCAGAGAACTGTCATCGTAACATCTATACAAAGTGCCATCACTCCAAAGAGTACAAACATCATAGTCATTGCATGACAATAATTTTGCATATTCTTTCTGAGCAATATCTAACACCTCCATAGTTGGATATAAAACAGCTTTGCTATTCGCAATGAACAGAAAATCCAATCCACTTTGCAATAAATCTGCTTTCACAGCATCGTTTTTTGCCACAGATACAACTCTGTTTCCTTGTTTGTAGTTAATTAGTTTTATCCTCATCTTAGTACTCTCCAAACAACAAAATAACTTGCAAACCCCATAAGCAAAAAAAACGCAAATGGAATTTTTTTCACAACCACCACATGATTGACTTTTCTACTTTTTGCCCAACGTTTCACACTTTCCACCTCTTCCATAGTCAGACGATTTCTTAAATCTTCTGATGAGATCTGAGGTAAGCCCCTTACTCTCGAATTTTGCATTAACATTGATGACGCAGTAGATAATATCATCCCAGCTTCTAATTGTGCAATCAGGACAGTTTCATATATACTTGTTTTTACTGTTATCTGACAAAACAATATCAAAATAATAAGTATATAATTCCCTAATTCAAAGGAGAATGGAACAATCCTAAAATGTATCATCATTAGTGCCAATGTTAACGCTGCAGGTCCTAATAAATACCACCTTTTAAATCTCCCTTTGCTATTAACTATATATGCCACGACTAATGAGACAACTCGATAAATCCAATTGTCAATAACTATTCCTCTAGCCGTAATAATTAAAAACAAAACATTTAAAATCCCTATATACACTAAAGCCGCAATAAAAGAATATATAAATTTTGCTATATATCTCATTATATATGCTCCCGTTATCTTGCTCTTTCCAGCAAGGAGATTGCGTATAGAGAATATTATTAAAAACAAGTAACCATATATAATTGCAAACATCACAGTTATATATAATGTTAAACTATTTCCATTATAAGTCAAATAAAAACCAGCCGGATACATTACCGCCAACACAAATAATAATTTTGCATCTCCCCCCGCAAATGAATGCGAGAAAAACAAACACAATGCTATAACAGTAATAACCACAAGATTAGCAACAAAGGCAGCAAACATACTTCGCCCCACTGTGCTATAATATACAATGTCCAATAGTGTTCCTACACTCAAAAACATTGCAATATGTTTATTATATACCTTGCCTTCATTCAAATCACTTTTGGCTGTTAAATAGAATAACCATCCAAAAAGTATTCCATAAAGTAATCCAAAAAGTATTTTCATATCACAAATTTTCTACCCCTATTAAATAATTTTCAAATTCTTTAATAGTTAACTTTTCATCATATATACAGTTAGTGAAGCATATCATCATGTAGCCATCTTTTTGACCTTCTATCACTATATCCGCCAAAGTTTTGTATACCGCAATAACCTTTTTTATACTTCCCTCTGTATATACATCACTTCTGAGTTTTAACTTAGTCATTTTTTGCATACCAATCCTTCAAAATACTGTTTTCATCAAGTTCTTGTTCAGCAGTTTCATCTTCAACAAACTCTATATCATCCCTCATGATTACACTTGTTGCTAACGACCTTGCTAGCATCAATTCTCTGATTGATTTGGTTTGTTGATAAACTTCATGCCTTACTGTTTGCGTTAACATTTCATTTATAAACTCATTTTCCGTTACTGGCTGGCATTCTCTTTTGGGTTCTATTGATACATAATAATGTTTATCATCAGAGTCCAAATGCAAATAAGCAATATCTGTAAAATTGTATGCTGCCTTTATAAGGGAAATCCTTGAGTACAGTGATTTATCAAATTTCAGCTTTTCTCCCTTACACTTGCAGTCCTCCTCAGCACCAGCATCATTCTTCTTCATATCGTTTTTCTCCAAATTCTCTTTCCCTCTTCCACTATAAATTCTTAACTCTATGCTGCATTTTATTTCAAAACAATCTAATAACATCATACATTATATATGTTTAATGATTAATATACATTTTATTATAACACATACACTGATATTTGCTACATAAATTTTAAATGTTATGCCACTGTGATAGTTATATTTTATAATATATAGTTATAAATTTGCTGTTCTTGTTTATATCGGCAATTTCCCAGTGGTTTAATGAAACATTAAATAGTCAATGTTAATTTCCTACATAGTATATCCATTGACAGCATAGCAAAACTTGTGCATAATTTTGTTATGGAGTAAGGAGGTATTTTTATGCCAACAATCAAATCAAGTGCTGATTTAAGGAATAATTACAATGAAATTTCTACATTTTGTCATAATTATCCTGAACCAGTTTTCAT
>ERZ773243.334-NODE-334-length-71024-cov-4.407065_pt1 | contig 71024 bp, 60 predicted proteins | sample MGYA00580520_ERZ773243 | MGnify/ENA primary metagenome ERZ773243 (study PRJEB29015, sample SAMEA2737747) | human gut metagenome | biome: human gut; feature: human-associated habitat; material: faeces | place: China | collected 2012 ... | reverse complement strand
TTAAATAGTCAATTTAATAAGCCTTTACCCCATAAGGAAATGACGGGAATATTAAAAACATCAAACAGAAGGGGAAAGTATAATTTATCAAACAAATCTATAATTCAATATTTATGCCTAAGCTCTGAGGAATGCGATACATTAAACTTCCATGAGTTTATTTCTCGTGCAGAAAAATCAAAGAAAGTAAAAGAAAAGAAAGATAAGAGAAATAAACAGATAATAGAATTATATGAACAAGGACTAACTCAAACAGAAATCAGTGAAAAATGTAATTGCTCTCAGGCAACAGTATGTCGAGTTTTAAAAAGTTTAACTAACAAAAATAATAAAAAAGAACGTGAAACAGAAATCAGAAAAGATAATAATATTAAAGAAGAAAAGAAAACAATACTTAAGACTAAAACTAATAATGTAACATTAACTAAAAATAAAGAAATACAAATAACAAAGCTTTGTAAAAACACTTATACAAAGTTTAATTATGTTACAAAAAATTATGATAACTTAAAAGAAAGGAGACCGTTTAAAAAAATTGATTATGCAGCCAATGGGTAATTTTTTATCCAAATTATTCAAAAAGTGCATATATAATTAATTAATACATAGGCAGGGCGCCTCTGGGGCTGAACTTTTTTTTTACTACTAATTGAGGTTTCTCTCTGAAATCGGAACTCGGTTCCGATTTTTGACTAATCTTATATCTTTTTTTTCTATCTTCCTCCATTTTATATTTGTAAATTATATTTAAGGAGGAATTACAATGAAAATATTAATTAAAAAAACTGCTACTTACGCTAAAGGTAGTGAGGTTATCAGTATGCTTGAGGACTTACCTTCCGGAGACAAATTGCCTCTAAAGATTCTGATGTCTCTAAATAAAACATCAGGAAAGGTTGAGTTCTTTGCTGATACTTTGGATTCATCTAATGCCATTGGTTTCTTATCTAAGAAACAGGAGGTGTCAAATGTTTCTTCCACTATTGATGAAGTTTTATCTACTGGAGCTGATTATAATATCTCTCTGTATGCCATCGAGAATGGCCTTATTGTAGGAGAACTGACTTATACTCCAGTCGTTAAAAAATCAATATCTGTGGATACCTCTATATTTAATGCTGAGTTACAACGTATCTATGATTTGCATATTCAATCCCCAGAGGTTATGGAGCATAAAATCCAGGTTATGAAATCTCATAGATTTCCTGATCAGCTTATCTTAATGGTACTTAAACATCATGATAGAGTCAACCCTATGGTATGCAATCCTAAGACTTTATACATTGATCCTAATCCTAAAGCAAAAGGGGCTAGCCTCTTGGGTAAGTGTGTTCTTAATGCTTTGAATGGTTCCGCGATGATATACGAAGGGGATAAGTCAGTTGGTAAGAATGTTTGCGCTGAAACAGTCGCTTGGTTACTTAATGAATCTTATTATGTTATTACCTTTAATAAGCGTATGACTAATGATGATGTATACGGCACCAAGTCAACTGATAATAGTGCAGTACAGAGTTTATCTGAAGATTTAGCGGCTAGTTATCTTAGAGTAAAAGATAAAGGATTATCCTGTGCTTCTGAGGATGATATTGAAAAAGCTGTCAAATATGAAAATCTTAAGGCTAAAGCCGCATCTGTTTCTATCGTCCAGGATCCTTCTGTTTTTGTAGAATGTGTTAAGAATGGTGGAGTTCTTTGCTTTAACGAAATGAATATGGCAGAAGCAAATTTCTTTTCTGGCCTTACAAATCCATTGACTGATGGTTCACGATTCTTGGATATTCCGGGAATTGGTCGAATTGAAATAAATCCACGTTGCATTATTATAGGAACACAGAATGCTGAATATACAGGTGTTTGTGAACAGAATGATGCTACCTTATCAAGATTTGGTTGTATTCAGTTTGATTACCCTAAATCAATTAGAGCTCAATTAGAAGCTGTTGTTGGAAAAGATAGACTTGCTGCTAAATATTTTTCTGAAACAGATAAATTCTACGATTCATTGCTTAAAGCTGTAAGAAAAGGAACTGTGACTAATAGTTGCTTAAATATCCGAGGTTTTATAAGAGCATTAAATGCAACGGCAGAAATTCCGGGATTTACGAGTCTGGCAGAAAATATCATTATTCACGTAATTAATACGTGTCCAATTGATGATAGAACCTTATTGACAGCTCAGTTAAATGAAATTATTAATATCTAATTTAACGAGGGGCAGTTGCGTACTGCCTCTCTTATTATTAAGGAGGAAATATTAATGTTAGATATGAAAGATAAACAAGATTTTATGAAGATTTATAGAAGCTATTTAGAAGCCACCATGACTTTTTCATTAGCTGCCTTGCCATCAAATAAAATGCCTATCTTCGAACTTGATTTAGATGAGGGATGTTGGACTAATCATGATATTCTCCATATAGGAATTGGTGACGCTGATGTTGATACTGAAGAAGACCTTATGATTTGGACATTATTTAGATTAGGGCATGAATGTCAACATGTTTTATCCACAACCAATAAATCATGGTCTTTTGGATTAGATGAAGGATATCATATCATTTGTAGGGCTTTATCCAAAAAAATTGATAAAATTCCACGTCTATTTAGAAAAGATAGTGATTATGATGTTTTATTAGATGATGCAAAAAAAGTAGGATATAACATCAAGAAAAACTCTATTTATGAGTTTGTTCATTTTGTGATTAATTCTTTAGAAGATGGTCGTATTGAACGAATTAGATCTTTAAGAAAACCAGGATTTAAAAATTATATGATTATATGTAGAGGTAATGACTGGAAAAAATCGGAACTCAGTTCCGATTTGATAGATAATATTGATGAACCAGTCGCTTATTTATATATTATTTTAAATCAAATTCTAGATTTATCAACAATGGGCATTTATCAAAAAGGTTTTTCAAGCGTAGCATCTACTAATAAAACAATTCATAAACTAGTCCTCAAATCAATACCCTACATCAAAGAGGCTGTTAAAGCTCCAACTTGTAGACAATGTATGGCTCAGGCCTTAAAAATAATTGAGGTATTAGCTGACGAAATAATTGAAGCTTCCAGAAAATCACAGCTTGAAGAATTATTAGAAAAACTTATAGAAAGCGTTATGGATAAAATATCTGCAGATATGAAAGATTATTCATTCTCAGATTCAAGAACTGAAGATACAGGTGATGATTTAGTAGGAACTGAATTCTCACCATTTGGCTCTGATATGGATGAAAATGCAGACGAATTAGATTCCAATGACTCGAATAATAATAGTGGATTTATTAATGATGAAAAAAGTACTGATTCTTGTAATTCAGATGGTAATACATCCGATATGAATACATCTGGCAAAAACAGTATTTCTGATGACAGTACAACAAATGATTCTAACAAATCAGATTCGATGAATTCAGCAAGTAATTCTTCAATCGCTGATAAAATTAGCAAAGCAATAAATGATGCGGCTGATACTATTGGTAATAAAATCTCCGATACGATAGAAGTTGCAAAAACAAATTCATTTGATGAATTGGAAAACTCTATTAAAGCTGGCGCTTTAGACAAAAAGAAGATACCAAAAGAACCTGTTTCTGGAGATGGAAGGGATAAACCTGTTACAGACATTAAGGATATTAATGGTGAATATAATTACAATGTTACTTTTATTGAAGAAGCAAGAAAATATGTTCCTGATAAAGCAATGCCTGCCGAATTAAATGGTATGGCTAAAACTTTAAAGAGAAAAATAGATAAAATTTTTCGTAATCAGGAAAGCCCATTAATTCGAGGTCAAAAAGCTGGAACATTAGATATTGCTAATTTATATAAATTACCAATGGGTCAAATTGATTTATTTCAGAAGAAAGCAGAAGATAATGAATTTGATGGCTGTTGTTACTTTTTAATGGACAATAGTGGTTCTATGGGTGATGGCATTAATAGTAAACGCTATTATTGTTGTAGAGCGTTATCTATCTTAGAAGAAGCATTTCAAAATATAATGCCATTAAAAATTGTAGCTTTTGATGCTTATGGTAGTACAAAGGTTCACCATGAAGTTATAAAAAATTGGTCTGAAAAAGTTGCTTTAAACGGAAGCTATAATTATCTTGAACACGAAAGTTCAGGCTGGGGCAATAAGGACGGTTATTCAATTAGAGTGGCAACAAAGGAATTATTGCAAAGACCGGAAGATAAAAAAATATTAGTTATACTAAGTGATGGACTACCTTCCGACTATGAATATAATGAAAGCGGAGAATCAGATGTTCATGATGCAGTTAAAAGAGCAAGATCACAAGGAATAGAAGTTATTGGGATTTATTTTGGAGATAACTTACGAGAAACTAGCGCAGATGTTATAACATTTAGAGAAATGTATGACACGCCAGGTGAAGGAGTTCAGGGTAGGTGTAATAGTATAATTACACAACCTGACAAGATAAATGATGAATTAGTTCGTATTCTTAAAAGATTTTGTTTTAGATAACGCAAAAAAAGAGTCTATTTTATAGGCTCTTTTTTTATACATATTAATAGTATAAAAATGAAAAAGGATTGAAAATATGAATTTACAATATTTAGATAAATTAAATAAAGAACAAAGAAAAGCTGCTACAACAGTTAATGGACCATTATTAATAATAGCGGGGGCCGGTTCTGGAAAAACCACTGTTTTAGTAAATAGGCTTAGATATATGATAGATATGGGTATTAATCCTGCTTCAATACTATTACTCACATTTACAAATGCGGCGGCTCAAAATATGTTAGAAAGAGCTTCTAAAATAGGGAATGGTGAATGTAATGAAACGTTAGCCTGTACTTATCATTCATTTTGTGCAAAAATGTTACGACAGTATGGCGAATTGATAAATTTGGATACTAATTTTTCAATTATTACTCCATCTGAAGTCAATGATGCTATTAAATTTGTAAAAGCAGAAAATGAAAAATATAGATTAAGAAATTTCCCGTCCAATGCAGTAGTCGCTGGTATCTTATCAACGTCAATTAATAAACAGTTATCCATAGATATAACTATTCAAAAAGAATATTCTAAGTATTATTGTTTCACAAATGAAATTAAAAGCTTAATATCTGATTATAAAAAATATAAAGAAGAAAAAAATCTTTTAGATTATGATGACCTATTATTACGTATGCTTGAATTGTTATCTAATTCTATAGTTAAAGAAAAAATAAACAATAGATTTCAATATATAATGGTAGATGAATATCAGGATACAAATAAGTTACAGGAAAAAATTGTATTCTTGTTATGCGGTGTATCTAATAATATAGCTGTTGTAGGAGATGATTATCAAAGCATCTATGCCTTTAGGGGAAGTGATATTAATAATATTTTAAATTTTCCTAGCAAGTTTTCTAATTGTAAAGTCGTTACAATTGATACAAATTATCGTTCAACAAAAGAAATAATCGACGTTGCAAATAAAGTAATGGATGATTATGCTAACTTTGGTTTTAAAAAGCAAATGAAAACAATTAAATGCAATGACAAAAAAGTTTCTGTTAGAAGACCTAAAAATGCAGATGATGAAGCTCGGGATATATTTACATTAATACAAAATCAGATAAAACAAAATATTCCTTTATCTGAAATTGCAGTTTTAGAAAGAAATTCAATGTCATCATCAAGATTAGAATTATTATTAGAAAACGCAGGAATACCTTATAAAAAATTAGGTGGAATTAAATTTATGGAACACCAATGCGTTTTGGATATTTTGGCTTATTTAAAAGTAATAACCAATCCATATGATGAATTATCTTGGTTTCGAGTACTAGATAATATTCCGGGTATTGGTGAGGCATATGGTACTAAAATATCTAAAAATTGTACAAATGAGAATTTTTTATTAGATAAAAAGTATAATCACAATTTCTTTTATAAATATTTAGTAAGATTACATAATTTTATTATAAAGGTAAAAGAAGAATTAGATTTTTCAGTTCAATTAGATGAATTAGTTAACTATTATATAGATATTATAAAAACAAAAATTCAAAATATGAAATTAAGCGATGAGGGAGATAGAACAGATTATTTAAATGAATTGGAAAACACAACTAAACCAATTCTTCAACAATTAAAAGAAATTGCATTGGAAGAACCAGACGCTGTTTCGTTTCTAGATTCATTAGTTTTAAATGCTACACCAAATATTACAGATAATGATAATTGTCTGACTATTTCAACAATTCATTCAGCTAAGGGAATGGAATGGAATACTGTAATCATAATGGATTGTGTAGATGAAGTTTTCCCTAAATATACAATAGAACAAAATGATAAGGAAGATTATTCTGAAGAATTAAGATGTTTTTATGTGGCTCTAACCAGGGCCAAAGATAATTTATATATATATTCGCCTAAATCTCTGATTAACAGAGGTAGACATATAAATGGAAGAATAAGTCACTTTCTTAACAACTGTGATGATATTTTAAGTAAAGAAGAAACTAATAATATTCAAGACAAAAAGATATATTTGCATGTACCTTATTCCGAAAAAGACGAAGCTAAAGCACTTGGTTCAAGATGGGATTCAAAAAAAAGACAATGGTATATAACAGAAAATTTATACACATCAGCTTTTATGCGATGGTCATAAATTAAAGTGGTAGGTATCCCTGCCACTTTTTTTTATTTAAATTAATACATTTTAAATACGAATAATTATTATAGGAGGAATTAAGATATGAACAAATATAAGAGTAGAGATTTAAAAGGTATTACTAGATGTACTTTTAGAAGAGAACGTCAATTGTCTTTGGAATCAGGCAAAAAAGAAGGAAATGCGTATGCTAAATCAAGTCTTATTAAAGAAACAATTAAAAATGGTCTTTTATATGGCTATAATGATGCAGACATTAAAAAGAAATTAGATGAAGGATTTTTAAATTTAGGTTATGATTTGGAACAAACAGCTAAGGAACATTCAACAGATGCTTACAAACAAGTAATAAGATATTTACATTCTGAAAAACGTTCACCAGCTTTAGTTCCTGCAAAAATATTAAAACCTTTTGGGCTCATGGAAGTCGAAGTTAGACCAGATTTAATCTTTTATGGTGAAAAGGCATATGAATACATAACTTACGATGACAAAGGTAAGAAAATAAAATCAGAAAATAGAATAGAACCTTATATAGAGGTTGTTAAACTTTGTTGTAAATTACCAGATGTAACCATGAAAGGACAGAAAAAAGATGGTTCAGCTGAACATTCTCTTGAATTATATACGTTATTAATGTATGGGAGAGAATTAGCCCCTGATGATGATGATGAAACTGTACACATAGGAGCTTCTTATTATTTCTTAAGAAAAAAAGATGACAATAAGAAATTCGATTTGGACTTTTTTAACACAAAAGGTGCCGGCAATATAGTCTCTTTATGGGAAAATAGAAACTCTGATGGTACTGGATATGAAAGACTAGACGATATTTTTAGACCCCAGTTTGAAGAATTTGAAAATGGTGAATCTGTTTGCGACGAAACACTTTGTGAAAAGTGTGAATTTTATGAACGATGTCATTATAATTTACCACCAGAATATATATCAACAGAAAAGAAAGTGACAAGCCTTTCTGATGTTCAGTTATCTAAGGAACAGGAGAAAGCTGTATTTTTTAGAAAAGGAATAGCAAGAATAAATGCAGGTGCAGGTGCTGGAAAGACCTTAGTTTCTGCATTGAGGGTGGCATATATGTTAGATGAAGGAATTAAGCCTGAAGATATATGTATGCTTACATTTACTGATACAGGTGCTAAGGAAATGACAGAAAGAGTAAAATTATATTGTGATGACCTCGAATGTGAGGCAGATGTTTCAAAATTAACATCTACAACATTTAATGCGTTCGGTGATAAAATTGTCAAGGAAAATTATAAAAAATTCGGATTTACTAATGAGCCAAGACTTATTGATGATATTGAAAGGTATGGCATTATATCTAAAATATTAGGTGATTATACAGTATCTGGTTTAGATTATAAAAACTTTGATATGGATTTACCATATGTAAAAGGTGCTTTGTATGTAGCATCTGAAGCTTTCGACATCATAAAAAGAGAATGTATAGGTCGTGGAGAAGAAGAAAAACTCAAGTCTTTAATGCATTCTACAGGTTGTATAAAAACAGAGGAAGCTTATTCTCAATTAATTAATTTATATTCAGTGTACAATGAAATGCTAATGAACAATAATTTAATTGAGTATGCGGATCAGGAACTTTTAATTATGGATTTATTAGCTAAAAATCCATATTATTTCGAAGATTATGGCTACAAACACATTATGGTTGATGAATTCCAGGACTCTAATGATTTACAGCTCGAAATTTTAAAAAAACTTATAGATACTCCATTTTTTGAAAGTTTTATGGTTGTAGGAGATGACTCACAATCAATATTTGGTTTTAGAGGAAGTAATCCAAAAATTATAATCGATTTTTGGGATAAACTTGGAGAAGAAGGAACGGATTTCTATTTATTAGAAAATCATCGTTCAACTCCTGAAATTATTAATTTTGCTAATAAAATCAATTCTTTAAATATACATAGAGTTGTTAAAGATTTAGTATCCACACGTTCATCAGGAAATCCGGTATTTGTTGATGGTTTTTGGGATAAAGCATCATTAAATAAGTTTGTGGTTGACGCTATTAATTCTAAAATATCCGAAGGCAAAAAATATGAAGACATTTGTTATATAGCATCAACTCGTGTAGAACTTATGGCTATGGGTACCATTCTTACAGAAAATAACATCCCATGGATTATGTTAAACCCAGAACCTATATTGGAAAATTCATCTGTAAAGGCGGCTATCGCTCTTGCTGAGTTATGCAATGATGATTCAGCTACAAAACAGGCATTTGTATATCTTAATGCTGTAAGAAATAATAAATTATTAGAAGATAATTCAGATGCTGATATTTCCCTTTTGATTAATAACTTGCAAAAGACATTAACAAATATAAAATCTAATAATGATATGGATGCTTACAAATTATTAATTGAAGATTTAAATACAGATGATGAGGTTTTTGAGTCTTTTAAGAAATCATTATTCTTAAGAACATCTTTAGAAGATATGATTAAGTACTCTTTGGACTATTTAAGATTTGGAAAAAAACAAGCATTTAAAAGATGCAAGGATTATCCTGGAGTCGTTCTTACAACGGCTCACTCATCTAAAGGTATGGAATGGCCGGTTGTAATTAACAATATAACAAAATATCATTCTAAACAACTTAGTTATGATGAAATAGAAGAGAAACGTAGACTTTTATTTGTATCAGTAACTAGAGCTAGGGATGAACTTTTTGTTATTGGTCAGAAAGTAGCTTTCGGTCCTAAAAATAATAGAATTTTTAATCAATTTTTACATGAATGTTTTGATTGCGTTGGCAAAGAATTTTCAACGATTGAGCCAATTAAAGAAAAAACAAAAAAAAGGTAAAAAAAATAATTTGAAAGAGTCACATTTTTGTGTGGCTCTTTTTTTAAAATAAAATTCTTCATATTATAAATATAAAGAAATATACAGGGAGGAAGACTCCTTAGACAGAAGGTAGGGGTGTTGTATAAATGTATGTGTGGCATCCTTATTTTTCTGTCCATAGTCTTCTTTAAACCCAAAAAACAAAACCGAGTTAAACATTTCAGGAATTTATTTACATGACTAACAGCCATAGGAAAATCGGTGCTTACAAAATCGGAACCGAGTTCCGATTTTTAGGACACCAATTTTGTAGTGAACTACCACACACCTAAAGGTATGTGGATACAGGGCTGATTATTATATAAAGAAAGGAATAAGTAAATTATGGTAAATATTAAAATTGAAACATCGCAGATTGCAGGAGTTGCTGAGTCAATTAGTAAATATGTAAGACTTGATTTAATTGACAATGATGAAAGAGCAAATATGTTATGGTTTTGTGGCTCATTAGATTTTGTCAAGCGACTTAGAAAATCTGCAGACACTGAAGATGATACTGTTACTATTAGTTTGGATGATCGTTTAGTCAATGATTTATCTGAAATTATCAGTAAGTATATTTTTAAAGAAATTAAAGAATTGGAATTAGCTGATGATGAATGGATGGAAGAAATGGCTAGTGTATATATGCAGTTAGAACAAGCAAAACAGAAAAAAACAAAACCAGCAATTCAAAAAACACAGAATCCACAGCCAAAGGAACAAAATGATAGTAAAAAAAATAAAGATGTACCACCTATAAACATTTTTTAATTTTTTCTTTTAATTTATACATATTAAAATTGAAGTTATTGAAATAAGGGAGATCTATCTATTTAGACCTCCCATTTTTTTATTTTTAGGAGGAAACAAATATGAACAATGAATCAATCAGAAAGACATCAAAAAGAGAACTTATAATTTTAGCATTTTTATTAATAGCACCAATAATTTTATTCTTGTTATTAAATAATAATTCTAACACAACTTCATCTAATTCTTCAGAAGTTATTACTGATGCAATAATAAATGAAGAAACAACAACAGAACCAGAAACTGAAATAGAAACAACTGTAGAAAAAAAAGAAATTAAAGTTTCTAAGAAGAAAACAAAAACTTCAAAAAATAATGAAGTTAAATCTTTTACAGAAAGCAAAAAAACTTATGTAAATAACTACAGCAATTCAGTAACCAATGCAAATTCAAAGTCAGTTGTAACAAAAACTTCTAAAAAAACTGATGCTACAAAAAAAGCAACAAGTTCAAAATCAGAAGTAAAAACAAAAAAAGAAAAAGCAACTAAGAATTCAAATGCATCAACTAAAAATAAAACATATGATATGCAGTCATATGCAAAGCCAGCTGATGGTGAAGTTGTGACTTGTACTCCTGATGAGATGCCGGTCAATACAGAAGAAAATAATAACACTGAAAGTAATTAACAGTAATATTTTCAAACTCTAAAAAGAGCCCTTAATTAAAGGGTTCTTTTTTTAACGTTAAAAAATCACCATATTTATATTGTTAAAAGCTAATTTGCAATAGAAGCCTAAACTCACAAATCGCTATTGTAAAAAATTGGCATATTACAATCAATATGTATACGTAAAAAATCGCAAGAAATACTAAGAAAAGAAAGGAAGAATAATTATGGAACATTCAAATTTAACACCACAGCAATTTTACAGGATAGCTTTACCAAAAGCAAAAGAATTAAAGTTAAAAAAAGATAACGGAACAATCACATTAAAAGAAAAAGATGCCTTAGATAAAATTTTAGAAAGTTTATGGGCTCTCATTTTCAGATACGCAGTAAAAGAAGGATGGCTAATGAGTAGTAAATATAGACGTTCAAGTGACTTCTTTGAAGATTTAAAACAGGATTTACATTTAAAATGGTTAGAAGTTCTATGGGATTATGATCCGAAAGAAACAGCACCAACAACTTATTTTAAATATTATTTCATCGAGACAATTAGAAATGCCGTAGTATCTAATTCGCAGAAGATGCCACAGTCTATTGCTACTAACATTAGCAAGGTCCGCAGAGCCAAGGCTTATTTTGAATCAAGAGGTATTGTGTATGATGAAATTATGTTAGCTGAAGCATCCGGATTATCAATTAAAGTTACAAAAGAAACATTATTCTATGAAACAAATGCAATTCAGGGCGATATAGAAAATTCAATGAATGAAATGTCGGATGAATATACTCCTGAAAAACACACAGTTAATGAGGATGAAAGCAGCACTCTTGTAAAGATTTGTAAGGAAGCTCTATCCGATGAAGAATTAAAAGTGTTTTTAGCTTATATAGATTATAATGATTCCTTTTATGACATCGATAAATTTTATGACGACAAGGCTGCTATGAAAAAACATAATGCAAAGTACAAACAGCACTATAAGACGCAGACAGCGTTAGCTGAAGAGTTTAATATTCCTCCAACAAAAGTATCTAATATTATTAATTCTGCAAGAAATAAAATTAGATTACATCCATTGTTTATTGAAACATATGGTTCTAAAACCATTGAAACTCCAAAAATGGAATTAAATAAAAAAGATGATACTGTAATTATGAATATTAGAGCACAGTTAATGGGTGAGGTAAATTTAAATGATTCAAATGATAACTGATTTTAGTAAATTATGTTTACAAAACAAAGCTACGGATTTAAACATATTACTTACTTTTTTTTCTAATAATAAGACAAAAGAAGAACAAGAATTTATATTCAATAATGCTTTATTATTTAAAAAAAGTGGAGAATCTATAAGAGAAGCTCCTTTAGATGTTCAATTAAATATATACTAACTAATCTGCTACCTTCGGTAAACAGTATTTTAAGAATTAGAAATTCTCAAAACACATACACCAATAGGTGGCGACTTCCACTCCACGTATTTTTATAAACAAAAGACTCCATTTAGGGAGTCTTTTGTTTATTTTTTGTATATAAAATCATATTAGTTGTAGAAAGAGTGAGGTGATTTTTATGAAAAAACTTAAAAATTTATATAAAAAACATAAAAAAGCATTAGCTATTGTTTTAATAGGAATATTAATTGTAAATACAAGTATGATTTATGCTGATGAGAATAATGAATGGACAGATAAAAAACAGGAAGAAGCTTGGGCTGTTTATTTTATGACAGAGTGGAAAAATTTTGATTTAAATGTTGATGGAGATGGAAATATTTCTTACATTAGTAAAAAGTTAGAAAAGAGTGGTAATGGATATTGGCTTAGCTGTATGGAGTATTTTTATAATTTTGCCCAACCTAATATGAAAACAGGAGAATTTGATGGAGCACAAGATCCAAATTCTTTTAAAAACTTATTATTAGCAATGAGTGGAGCATTGGGAGATGCTGATGATAATGTAGATTATGAAAAAGATGTCGAAAAATATGATTTATCTACAATGGGGAAAAATATATTGAGATTGGCTGATTATTCTGAAAATAGATTAGATTTCAGAAACTTCACATCAGTTGATGGCAATATATATAATTATGATTATACAAAGCATTCTAATGTAAATGAAACAGCTAGCGTATTTACTTACATGTATAATAATTTTGTTAGAGCACAACAATTATATAATGAATTATACGGAGAACAGGTAGATATATATCAAAAAAATGAGGCTTTAAAAGTATGTATTCAGGCTGCATTATATGGACCGGAATATGTTAGAACAAATAAAGAATATAGTAAAGTAAATGCAAAAGATTATTATAATAGCAACGAAAAATTAAAGAAAACATTATGGAATAATTGTTGTAACTTTGCCGATACAACATTTGAATTATATTCAGCGGTTGCTGCTACCGGACATTCTGTAGAAGGCTAAAGGTTTATGAACGGAAAATCGGAACTGAGTTCCGATTTTTTTTCTTTTCTTTTTCTTCATATTTATTAAGAACAATAAATAAAAGGAGGAACTTATATGATAAACAAAATTGAAAAAGGAACAAAACAAACAATTCCAGTATTAGTAAAAAAAATTGAAAAATGTAAAGGTAAGAATGATTCAATTTATCAAAAAGTAGTAGTAAAAGATTTGAATGGTGTTGAAAAAACAATGTTTCATTTTAATACTATTTTAGAAATTGAAACCCCAGGCGTATATAATGCCGAAATCGAAGCAACGGAATATAATGGTGGCACGAATTATATGTTTTTGTTATGTACACATTGCAATGATTATTCCATTGATGATTTTGCTCCAAAAGCTAAAATAAAAATAAATGATTCATGGAATAATATAGTAGGTTATATTAATTCATTACCATCTGACTTGCAATGTTTAGTATCAATAACTTTAAATTCAATTGCTAAAGATTTCAAAATGGCACCATTGAATGCAAATGGACCATTTGCAAGAAAAGGCGGGTTGTTAGAAGCTACAGAACAGCTTGTAAATATATGTACAAATACAGGAAAAACATTAGGACTTGATGTAAATCTTATTACAGCAGCTTGCATTCTTTATTACATAGGAAAACTTGATGTAAATAATGGATATGAAGAGTCAAAATTAAGTTCACTTGTTGGCTATCATTATTTTACTTGCAATAGAATTTTAAAAGCTTTTAATGAAGCTAAGAATTCAAATAATGAAAAGATTAGATCAACTATAAATGAATTAGACAATGATTATTTATATGCTTTATTACATATAGTTCTTAATGGATTTGATGGAATTGTAGCTACAACAAAAGAAGCGTTAGTTGTTCGTTACTCAATTACAATCATTGAAGATACAGATACGGCCAAAGACGCCGAGGATACATCAGAAAATAATATTATAGAAAATCCTAAAGCTCATTCGCTTAAAAAGGTAGTTAGATTATATAATCCAACAGAAAAATTAATATCTTTAAGTGAAAGAGGTGATAAGATTGATCAATCCATGTAATAATTGTACTTTTCAGGGTACAATTGATAAATATCAGGGAGTGAAATTTATAAAAAATTCAGAAGGTCTTACAATTGGTTGTAGATTTACGCTTAATGTTCGTCGTAATTATAAAAACAATGGTGAGTATAAATATGACCAAATATTAATTAGATATATGGGCATTGAACGAATGCCTTTTGCAAAAAAACATATAAAAGAAGGAACAAATATTACAGCCGTTGGTTCAATGACATCTGAAGAATGGATTTCTAATACTGGTAAAAAACAAATGTCTGTGCTTTTGAATATGGAAACTTGCAATATCAATTATGAGAAAAGTAATGATGCCGGGCAATTACCAATTTAAATTAAAAGAGAGTCGTTTATCGACTCTTTTTTTTTGTCAAAAAAAATTTTGCGTCAAAATCGTAATAATTAAAAATGTATGGTATTATTATAATATAATAATATAGATATAGGGGTGAGTTTATGGCACAGCAAAAAAATAGTTGCTTTGTATGTGGAGCAGAAAAAAAAATAAAAAATACAAAAGATGGATTTATATGTATCGATTGTTTTGGAAAATTACCAAAAGGAGTAAGAGATAAAATAGACAAGTTTAAATCAAATGATTTAAAAGAGCTTATAAAAATACTAAACACTGATTATGGTGTAGAACATGAATTTTATAACAATGAACTTATTATTCGAAATTCATATATGATAATAGATGGTTTTGAATATTTGTATTCTAATATAAAAAGTATGTCTTTTAAGACAAGAATGATAGACTCCAACGAAAATGCATCCAGTGTAAAATGTAATATAAATGTAATTTTGGAGCTACAAAATCCTAAAGTAATTATAGAAGAAAACATTTGTACTCAATACATAAAGTTTGAAATTATACGTGATAGAATTGAATTTGATAAACCAAAACTAGAACGTTCTCTTGAAGCCAATGGTTTTATGGATTTTATAAATGATTCAGCTTATAATACATGGAATGAATTTTATTATAGAAAAGATAAAAGTAATAATTCTAAGTATAATAGTTACGGATATTATAATTCAGATTCAAAGTCATCGAATGAATCATCAACAAATAGTAAACAGGAATCAGGTCCTGAAGCTATAAGTAAGGCTGAAAAATTATATAGATTAAATGCACCATATAATAAAGCAGACGTGAAGAAAGCCAGAAATAATTTGCTTAAATATTTTCACTCAGATGCTGGGGGAGATGATGAAATAACAAAGCGTATATATGATGCATATGATGTTTTAATTAATAATGTAAAAGAATAATTAAAACAAGAAGCTCCGATTTCTATGAAGTAAGTCGGATTAGTTAGATATTAAAAGAATTTAGTAAAAAAAATTGGAGGCAAATTTATGAAAATATTAAAAAAACATATTGATTGGAATGATTTTTTAAATTTTGTAATAGTACTTTCTATCTTAATGGGCATAGAATTACTTATTATGAATTTTATAAGTGTCAGAACAACTATGACGAGCTCCATGGATCCATCATTTAAGGTTGGAGGAGTTCAGCTTGATAGAGCTTATTTTGGTGAAAAATTAAAAAGAGGAACAGCTATTGGATTTGACTATCCATATGAAGATAAGGTTAAACATTTAGGAAAGCGAATTATTGGTCTTCCCGGTGAAGAAATTAAAATCAATAAAAAAGGAGTCTATATTAATGGTAAATTATTAAATGAGCCATATGTGTCCAAAGATGCTAATTATGATAATATAGATGCTACATTTGTAGTACCTAAAGATTGTTATTTTGTAATGGGGGATAATCGAAATGATTCACTTGATTCTCGATTCTTTCAAGAACCTTTTGTTCATAAAAGTTGGATAACTAGAATAACATATGCTACTATAAATAAGGAAGGATTCTCATTAGAGAAGGGTTCATCCAAATCAAAATATGCTAATTTACAAATACCAAATTTATAAAAATTTTAGAAAGGAATGATTGGCACTTAGCTTGCTGGTCAAAAAATTTATTATGAGAACTTTAAAATTAATATTATTATTTCCTGTGAAATTGTTAAATATATTAACGTCAAGAATACCGGTTATATTGTATAACATAGTTTTGGTATGTGGTGCCATTTTTAGCTTATATAACATTTATGAAGTTGATGGACTTATGGGAACTATTATTTTTTCATTTTTTATTTTTATAATTTTTTCAATAATATTTGGTGTAGTAAATTGGGGCCTCGGATTAATACATGATGTAACAGGAATAATTGTACCATCGTGGGATAAGTTAAAATCAACTAATGATGTAGATTATAAAATGGGGAAAAAATATACATTAAAATATTTTTATAAAGAACAACAAAAAGAAGAACAAAACTTAAGTCGTTCTTTAAACTAAAAAAAAGAGAGCTTTGTGCTCTCTTTTTAATATTATGCTAATTTATGAATTAATCCTGATAAAATTTCCTTATTTTCTTTGTCTAATAATTTATAATTTTTCATTTTTTCTCTTATTTTTTCTGAAACGAAATTTCTAAATTCATAAACATCCATAAAATCAGATATATTAATAGATTCTTTTTTTTCATATAAATAGCCAGGGTCTTTCATGTTTACACGATATCCTTTTGGCATATCTTTTGAAAGATAAACCATATCATCTCCATATTCAACCGGAATCATAATTCTTTTAGGAAGTGTAATGTTTAATAAACGACATTCTTTATTTGTTAAGAATAAACGTTTCTGCTTACAATTTGTTTTTTCATTATATTTACTTTCATTTATTTGAACTGAATCTTCTGGACATCCTTCTAATTCCCATAAGCGCTTAGCTGCTTCAATAACTGAACAATTACATTCAAATAAGATACAATCAATTGCGCTATAACTTTTATTACAAACAGTGCAATAGATATTGTTCCAATCACGCTTGAAGTAACAATTTGTCGGATGGTTATCAATATGATCAGGATTAGGGCAATATAAAAAATAATTATCACCACGTTGAATATATTCAATATTCAAATCATCCAATACATTCATAATATCAGCATTTTCTTTTAATTTATCCATGTTATAAAAATTCATATAACATTCCTCCTCAAATTTTTTTCTAAATAAAATATGAAATATTTATCGTTAAAATTTTTAAAAAAATATCAACATATTTATTATGAAATAATATAAAAGGAGAAATGAAAAATGAGGATTATATTAGATTGTGATGACGTACTTTATAAATGTAACATAACCGCATTAGGTTTGCTTAATGATGAATTAAATACAAACTACAAAATTTCTGACATAACAAAGTGGGGACAATTAGGCAATAGTCTTGATGAACGAATAAAATATTTTAAAGATGAATTATTTGTAAGAAAACAGGAACCTTATGATGGGGCTAAAGAGTTTGTGCATAAGCTATCAGAAATAGCTGAAATTTTTATTTGTACAACAGTTCCAGCTAATTGTTTAACTTCTAGAGTTGAAAGCATTTTAGAAAATTTTCCTGAAATTCCAAGAGATAATATTTTTCTTAGTGGACGAAAGGATATTTTAAATGCAGATATTATATTAGATGACAACCCGCAAAATTTATTAGAAAGTAATTGCAAATATCCGGTTTTATTTCAGCAACCATGGAATAGAGATGTATCTGGACTTATAAGCGTATCAACTTATGAAGCCTTTATTGAATTGGTAAAATCAATTATGAATCCATTTAATAATAATCAACATGAAATCATAGCTTTGATTGGACCTTCTGGTTCCGGGAAAAAAGATTATTGTAAAAAAATAATATCCGAATCGGAAGGTTTAATGAAACAGGTTTTAACTTATTCTACTTCTAATAAAAAAAATCACATACACATCAATAAGGATGAATTTGAAAAATTAGAAAAAGAAGGCTTTTTTATTGAAACATCTTGTTATAATGGTGATCTTTATGGTGTAAGGGGTAAGGATATTGATGACGTTTTAAATTCTAATAAAAAACCAATATTAATTGTTGATATTAATGGAGCCTTGAAGCTGAAAAGTGATTATGGAGCAGAACTTATTTTTATTTCTAAGCCCAAAGAACAGTGTATTGAAAAGATTTTAAATAAAAATATTTCTAATAAACAAAAAGTTAATTTAATTATGTCCTTGGATATAGAAAATAAAAATTATGTATTTTGTGACAAGGTAATTAATATGTCGGAGGTGATTTAAATGAAGTACGTAAAGGATGAAAAATTCAACTTTAAATCATGGTTGGATGATGTGGAAAAATTCAATAAGAATAAGAAATTTATTAAATTTGACATTAAAGTTAAATACGATGGTAAATTCAAGTTTTGCATTAATAACGCAGGTAAATATAAAAATGCTGTTAAAGAGTTATATTTAAATATTTTGGAAGGTATTAAAACATTAGCAATTAATGAATATCAAGTAAATTCAGAATTAAATATAGATGAAGTGGCTGATGAAATAAATAAACACATTGGAGAATATTATGAAATATTTACATATAAAGATGTTAATACACTACTAGAAGTAATAAAAACTCATGTGAGATTAGCTCAATTATCTCATATAGCAAAAAATGTTAAATATAATGAAAATGGTTGGATTTATATAGGAGGAAAAGATAGCTCCGATACAAATCCTAAACCTATAGCATTAGATAAGTTAATGGATGTCTTAAATGCTCAATTAATTAATAATCTTGTTGGATAAAACAAAAAAAGAGGCTTAAATATAAGTCTCTTTTTTTTGTCATATTATTATATGAATGATTTTAATTCATTCATTAGAGAAATAAGTTTAAAGTTTTTTAAATTAGTAAAAATAATTATTTAATAGAAAGGAGACCTGCTTAAAAACAGGGCGCACATTTTTATATAGTTAAACAAATTAGATTTTGTGCGTTGTAATATTTATGAATACAGAAATAAAATTAGAACTTTTTGAAAAAATCAAAAATGAACTCGCAAATAAAGAAAGCGTTAATAATATCATTGATGTAAATGATAATAAAAATTATCATTTGTCTTTTATTATGTATAATCGTTTGAAAGCTGATTTAACATTAATGAAAAAAGGCGATATGCTTAAAATTGTAGCAACACAAAATTATCCTGACTTAAATGACAAAGACTTATATGAATTAGCCCAAGTAATTACTGCTAATACTAAAATCAACTTCACAACATACCAGGATCAATTAAAGTTACAAACAATATATCCATTTGCAAATATAGATAATAAAGATGAGGCAAATCAGGGATGCTTAGATACGATTAATAAATTTATTGACACATTAGGAAAACACGTTGAAAAGTTGGGAAAAGTAATCAACGAAGATAAAGTGGTTAATGAAGAAGATAAACAAAAGGAAATAAAACAAGACCATAATTCTCAAAAAGATTTAAATGATAATTTAATTAACAAGGAAATGGAAAATAATAGTCAAAATGTTATTGAAGAAAATAAAGAGATAACAAAAGAAAAATCGGAACCGAGTTCCGATTTTGAAAGAGAAAACAAAACTGAAATAAAAATTATAAATGAAAAAGTAAATAATGGTATGAATTCATCTATGGTTAAACAAATGAATGAAATGTATGCTGAAATGGATAGAATATTTCAACATAGAAAAGAAGTGGCAGATTTTAGAGAAAATACTTTAAATAAGTTAAAAGAAACTTTGGAGTTAAAAGAAAAAGAAATAAAAGAATTAATATTAAATAAGGATAAAATATTTGAAGACCAGAATCAAAAATTGGAAGAAAAAAGATTAAATATTGAGTCTAGTCAAAAGCAATTAGATTTTAACAGAAAAACATTCGAAGATGAAAAGGCTGCTTTTGAAAGAGAAAAAAATGAATTTGAAAAGTTAAAGGAATTAGAGAAAAGTATAAATTCAATTTAGAAAGGATGCTGAGATAAATGGATTTTATATTAGATGTTATAGATAGAATAAAAGAATTTATTTTTGGCCATCTAAAGCTATTTATTATTTTATTAATTGTACTACTCTTAATTATCGGAGGTACAACAGCTTTTAATTATTATAAGGTAGCTCAGGCTAATAAATACCCAATAACATCAATAGAAGCTAAATGCAACAAATTGTATGACTCTGGGACTGAGCTGCAAGTAAATGATGTAAATGTTATAGCGATACATAAAAACGGAGGAAAAACCTCATTATCAACAAATGAATACACATTATCATCAAAATGGGTAAATAAAACAGGACCTCAAACGGTAATAACTGTTAAATTAAAAGAAAATAATAATATAACATGTAAGTTGAAAGTAAATGTAAAAAGAGAAAAAATATTAGGTTTCCATTGTGGTTATCCAAACGTGAAAAACGTAACAGCTGTATTATATTCAAACGGTGAGTTATGTTTTGAAGGTAAGGGCGATGTTTTAATTTCTGACAGTGGTAATTATGAATGGAATAGATATGAAAAAAGTAAAGATTATCCTATAAAATCAGTTTCATTTCAAAAAGGAGTAACTCCTACGAATATGAATTATTGGTTCAAAGGGTGTCAAACACTTGAATATGTGGAACCTATACCATCAAGTGTAATTACAATGGTTAGTACATTCGAGGGCTGTATTGCATTAAAATCTATGCCTGATTTAAATAAGGCTGTGGAATTATTAGATATGACTAAATGTTTTGCTAATTGTAGTAGTCTTGCAAACACAACTCCAATACCAAATAAAGTCAATAATATTAGTTATGCATTTAATAAATGTATTGAATTATTAAATGGAGCCGATATATCTCAGGCAACAAGTGTATTAAATTGTTCTAATACATATGAAGGGTGTACGAAATTATCAAATGTAGCAATACCACATAATGCAACTAATTTATCAAGTATGTTTAAAGATTGCATAAACTTAAAAACACTGAAAGAAGTTCCGGTTTCTACAGAATCAATGGCTAATACATTTAGCGGATGCACTTCATTGACAACAGTTGGTGAAATTCCCGAATCCGTAACCGATATGACATCAACATTTAATAATTGTCAATTATTACAATATCAAATAATTATAAATGCTAATCCAGAAAATTATAGCAATTGCTTTACAAATGCCTCGGTTGCTACATCATTAAATTTAGCAGGAAATTCAAAAATGTTAGATGTTTTAGCTAATACTAATGATAACGGCAATTTAAAAGTATTCGGTCATAAACCTAATTCTGATTTAAAAAGCAGAACGGATGTATTTCCTTCAAATTAAATTAAATTTAAAAAAAGATTCAAATTGTATTGTTTGAATCTTTTTTTTATTTCGCTTTTTACGTCATATTTTTATTGAAATTTATTGAAGGAGGCAAAATATGAATAAATCAAGAAATTTTTTACATATCCATTCAATGTATTCTATAGGTGATTCAACTGCAACACCAGATGCCATTGTAAAAAGAGCAAAAGAATTAGGTTGTGAAAATATAACATTGACAGATCATGGAATGTTATTAGGTATTGAACCATTTATGGATGCAGGTAAGAAATATGAAGTAAACACTATCCCTGGAGTTGAAGCTTATTTAACAGATAGAACACATTTCATTTTAATTGCTAGAAATTATGAAGGTTATCAAAGCATTTGTTACGCAATGAGAGATGCAAATACTCAAATAGAAAATGTAGGAGCTTTGACATACCCTATTATGTCAGATGATATTTTGGAAAAATATTTTAAAGATAATCCAAATATTATTGCAACAACAGCTTGTGTTGCGGGACCAATTGGAAAAATAATGACTAGTAGTAGGAGAGTTCAAAGAAAACTTGAAAAAACAAAAAATGAAATGAAAATGTTAGTTCCTCAGTGTGAATTGTATTTAAAGGTTAAGGAAAAATTAGATGAAACCACAGAGATAATTAAAAATATCAAAAAGGAAAGAACAGCAAATAATAAGTTTAATAACAAAACTTTTTTAGCAAGTATAGACAAATTAAATAATAAACTTTCCTTAATGGATGTTGAAGACAAAAATTATCAAAAGACAGCTAATCAGCTTTTAGAAAAAACGGAACAAAACAATTTAGCGAAAAGAAAATTAGCTGAAATTGATAAAAAATTAAAAACTTTAGAGCCGGAAAAAAAGCAATTGAAGGAACAAGCCGATCAATTAAAAAAGACATATACTAAATATTTAAAGTTGAAAGAAAAAGTAGATTCAACACCTGAAATTCCTGCAGTAATTTTATATAAAAAGGCTCTAGATAGAATGATTTACTTAAAATCAATATTTAAGAATCTTTTTATTGAATTACAATATCACGGAATAGAAGATGAAGCTTTTAATGCTGAATATTTAATTAAAATTGCTAATGAATTAAAATTACCATTAATTGCTGCCAATGATGCTCATATGGTTGATAATTCAGAAGAATCAATTGAGGCTAGAAGACTCGTTCGTTTTAATTACTTTAAAAAGTCACAAACCGTGGACGAATCTGATAAAGAATTATATCTAAAGACAGATGACGAATTGAGATCATCTTTGTTAAAGATTTATAATGAAGAAATAGTTAATAAGGCAATGAGTAATCTTAATGTTTTGTCTTATTGTAAAGTTGAATTTCCGGATGAAAAACATTATCCAAAAGTATCATCAGATGTTAATTTTGATAACTTACTTGAAAAACGTCGTCAGGAAATGATATCCAATGGTGAATGGAATGATGATTATCAAAAAAGATTAGACCACGAAGTTAAGATTATTAAGCAAATGGGATATGTTGATTATCATCTTGTTGTTAGAGACTTCTGTATTGAAGGACGAAAATTAGGTGTAATTCCTAAGTCTGAACGTGCAAATATGCCTGAAGATTTTAATGAAGTAGAAAAATGGATTAAAACTAAAGGATATAAAGAAGGTGTAGGTATTGGACCGGGAAGAGGTTCAGCTGCCGGCAGTCTTGTTTGTTATTTATTAGGAATTACAAATATTGATCCAATAAAGTACGATTTGCTTTTTGAACGTTATCTAAATCCATCAAGAGTTTCAATGCCAGATATTGATACTGATGTTGCCACATCATTAAGACCTTTTATTATCAAATATCTTAAATGGAAATATGGACACAGAGCTGTATGTTCTATAGCAACGGAAACAACATACGCCGCAAGAGCTGCTGTGCAAATGGCTGGTAGAGAAAGAGCCTCTCAGCTTTATGACCATGAACCCAAAAGCACAGCTACATTGCATAAGAGCGAATATAACAGAGTCCATGTATATCCTTTATCTGATGCGGTACCTGATACTCCTAAAATTAAGCTTAATGATTGCATAGACGATTTAAAAGCTAAGTTTGGACATGACAAGGAAGCAATGCTTGTTTTAAATCACGCTTTATTATTAGAAGGCGTAGTTAGTGGAACGGGAGTTCATGCCGGAGGCGTTGTTATATCAGATAATGATAATATCAATGAATACTTACCACTTGCTTGGAATGAGGAAAAGCAAGTATGGACAGCACAATGTGACATGGTAAAAGTAGAAGAACGAGGCTTATTAAAAATGGACTTGTTAGGATTAAATACATTAGATTGTATTAATGATTGCTTATATTTAATTAAAAAGACTAAAGGTATTTCAATTGATATTAATAAAATACCATTTGAACCAGAAGTATTTAAGAAAATATACGCAAGTGGCTTAACAAATTCCGTTTTTCAGTTTGAATCACAAGGAATGAAATCTATGTTGAGAGATTTTAAACCTACTTGTTTTGAGGACTTAATCCTATTGGTTGCTTGTTATAGACCTGGCCCAATGCAGTATTTGACGGATGAAGGCAATTCAGTAAATGTAATTAAGGTAAAAAATGGTCAGGATCCATTAAGATACCTTACACCTGAACTTGAACCGATACTTAAATCTACATATGGTGGAATGATATATCAGGAACAGGTAATGCAGGTTGTACAGTCTTTAGCTGGTTATTCATTAGGTGACGCTGATAACATTAGACGTTATATGAGCAAAAAGAAAAAGGATAAGTTAGCTCATGAAAGACAAGCATTCATTTACGGTGATGAATCTAGAAACATTGATGGTTGTGTAAAGCGTGGCATAAGTGAAGATATAGCAAATCAGTTATTTGATGAAATGACAGATTTTGCAAGTTATGCTTTTAATAAATCCCACGCCGCTGCATATGCATTTGTTTCTTATCAAACAGCATGGCTTAAATATCATTATCCTGTTGAGTTTGAATGCGCTATGTTTAATAATAAAAAACAGGCAGATTTCGAACCAATAATTGAAGATTGTAAATTTTTAAAGATAAAGTTATTACAGCCTGACGTTAATAAATCTGATGCAGAATTTACAACTGAAGGTAACTGTATTAGATGGGGATATTATGGTATAAAAGGTATAGGTACAGCTAATATAGACATTATCGAAAATATAAAAACTTATGGTCCTTATGTAAGTTTCAAGGATTTTCTTGTTAAAAATATTGTGAAAAATGAAAAGAAAACAACAATCTTACCTAAGAAAATAACAGAAACTTTTATAAATGCCGGAGCCTTTGATTCATTAAATAGTAATAGAAAAGATTTGTATGATTTTGTTGAAGATAATAAGTTAGACATAACATCTTCTGATAATTCAGAACAACTTTTAAAAGATATTATTGAATCAATACCATTAGAAACAAATCCAGAAGATACACAGTATAATGTAGAAAATGAAACTGAATTATTGGGTTTTGTTTTATCGTTAGATCCGTTAAAAGGATACAGAAATGAACATAAATATCAATGTATACCTATTAGTAATGTTGTTCCTGGGCAATCTGATATAATGGGTTATGTAACAAACATAAAAGATGTTTGTTTGAAGTCAGGTAAAGCAGCTAGTGTTATTACTATTCAGGGAAGAGATACAAGTATTGAAGTATGGGCATATGATAATGTGATGGATAAAGCGAAAGCGTCATTACATAATTATAAAGTTTTTAAATTCACAATATATAAAAACGAAAAAGGCTTTATTACTTTAAGAAATTTCCGATCTTTAAATAAAGGCATTAATGAATATAACATAACTATTCAAACGCCGGAGGAATATATTCTTTTTGAAGATATATTAAAGGATAGTAAATATCAGCAGGATTATGAGATTTCGGTATCTTGTAAATTAAGAAAAACAGCATCCGGATTCCAAGAACATATGTCTTATGGAAATGTTTTTGTATCTGGAAAAGCATTAAATATTCTGGATTCTAAAATAGGATTAAAGAAATGGAGTTCCAAAAGTGTATAAAAAAAAAAGAGAGGGTTTTAATCCTCTCTTTTTTTGTCATTATTAATTTCAATCAGCAAAATTATAAACCACAATATTGCTACACACGCAAATCCAATTGAAGAATAAATTGATGTTTTATAATCCACAATTGCAGTTATTGTACATAAAACACAACAGGCTAAATCTAAAAATACTGTTACTTTATCCATGAAAAAGACCTCCTATAATTTAATTTTAAAATTAATATATCTTTTATCTGAGTTTAATTTTATTTTTTAATGAATAATATATATAGTAAATCGTGGCATCTTCATCGTCACTTAATATTGTTCTTGCAGCATCTAATATTGATATACCGAATTGATCAGCTGGTGCTTTTAATCTTTTAGCCTTAATTAAAGCCTTACCTTCATTAGAACATAAGAACTGATAAACTTCTTCTGCTGAATAAAACACCTTATATCTTGATAAAAGATAAGATAAACAAGAACAAAATCTATCGTAACCTTCAGGCCCAACAAAGTAATCTCTTGGAAATTGAGCTTCTTTTCCTGACAATATTTCTTCATATATTTTTTCAGCTAATTTTTGCTTACTTAAATTTATTAGTTCTGGATAAAGTAATGATAAAATATATTTAGTATCCCCATATCTTACTTCAGGAGGAAACTTAATAAATCTAATAATATTATCAAGTTTTAATACATTTATCATATAGTTATCGAATCTTTTAATCGAAGTTTCAGGTTCCCATTCAAGAACGTCTTCTAGAACATATTTCACACAAGATAGTGCCTTACGTTCATTTGTTCCACCCGGTTCGATTCCATAAAAATTGTCAACACTTACTCTATTGGATTTTCCAATCAATACATCATCATAATTTATAAAAATAGTTTCCATATATTTTTATACCATCCTTTTTATTTATTTATATTCATATGAAATATGATGAAAAAATAAAGTTTGTTAATAAACAAATGAGTATACTGAAAATCGGAACCGAGTTCCGATTTTTGTATTTTATCTTAAATAGTTAACTTTATTTTTTGTACATATTATTATTCCAAGCAAAAAACGCGTCAAAATTATATCTCTAATTTATGCGTGATATAATGAAAATACAAAATAATGAGAGAGGGTGGTTTATTGAAATTGAGAGTAAGATATTATAAGACAATCAATAGAAATGAAAGAACAGGACAAACAACATTTACAGCCTCTCCATTAGATTATTTTGAAAAAGCAGAAGATGGCATTATAACTTGTATAGGCATTATTCCTATATTTAATCAGGGGACACCGTTAGAAATAGATGGAAAATTTCAAAATGATAAATATATAATTAGTGATTGTCAAATATTAAATCATTCGAGAGATAATGAACGATTATTAATAGAATATATATGTAATGATTTAACAAATAGACAAATAGAAAAAATCATTGATTTTTGTGATGAAGACTTATTGCAAACAGCAAAAACAAGGTCAAAAGAATTAAAAATATTTATACAAGATTTATTAAAAGCAAGACAAAACAATATAATAATTGCAGAAAGTTTTATAACAAATATAAAAATACTTTTGAATTCCGAAACATTAACCAAAGTCTTGTTAAGTATAGATGTTCCTCTAGATAAAATTTCTAAATTAATTTCTAAAAGAATTTCATATGAACAAATTATAAATAGTCCTTATTATTTTTTCTTAAAATTTGATATTAGCATATCTTATGCTGATGAATTATTATTACTTATGAATAAATTAGATGAAAATAAATATTCTTTTGCAAGATTGTGTGGATTTGTTTATGGAACAATGTTAAAAGAAGCTGGAAATGGAAATACATGCATAACATTTGATGATTTATGTAAAAAAACGCAATATCTTTTAAATTCACAAGGAAAAATTGAAACAAAAATTAATAAAGCAATAATAAACACATGCGTTATGGGAATGCCTGAAATATTAAATTATCATAAAATAAACAATGAGGTATATATTTATTTAAATTCTATTTGGGATGAAGAATCAATAATTGTAGAAAATGTAAAAAGATTAAAAAATGGCTCAAGAAAAGTTGAAAAAACTTTTAAAATTGAAAATATAGAAAATGAACTAAACATACAATACAATGCTGGACAAAAAAATGCATTTAATATTCTTAATAGCACTGGAATAAAAATATTAACAGGACCTCCTGGTTCTGGCAAAACCGCTGTATTAAAAGGTATTATCAAAGCTTTTAATATGGGAAAAAGAGGTGTTGTTAGATTAGCGGCAACAACGGGAATGGCTGCAAAAATAATGGCAAAATCAACAGGAGATTCTGCTCAAACTGTAAACAAAATGCTAGATGTAATACCATTCGAAGATACAATTATGAGAAATGAAACCAATCGATTAGAAGCGGACTTAATTATAGTCGATGAAGTTTCAATGTTAGGCTTACAATTAGCTTCCGTTTTATTTTCGGCAATAAAAAGTAATGCAACACTAATTTTAGTTGGTGATGAAGACCAATTAGCTAGTGTAGATTATGGGAATGTATTATCAGATTTAATCAGTTCTAATGAGGTAGAAGTATATAGACTAACAGAAATAATGAGACAAAAAGGTTCTATCTGTTCAAATGCAATGCTTATTAATTCTCATAAAGACAAATTAATTAATGATAACAGTTTTATTGCTTATGAATGTAGCTCTATTGATATTATGCAAAAACTGTTTGATGAATATTATACTAAAGATACACAAGTATTGTGTCCTGTAAAAAATGGAGATATTAGTGTTAATTCTTATAATGACAAATTGCAAGACAAAACATCACCAATATTACTTGAATATGGACATAAAACAATAAGATATAAAGACAAAGTTGTTATGACAAAAACAAGTTATGATGATGGATTTATTAATGGTGATATAGGGTATGCAATAGAACTTACAAATGACGGTTTAAAAATTGAATTACTAAATGGTGAAATTGTTGTTGTCCCTAGAGAATATTATGGAAATGTAGAATTAGCCTATTGTTTAACAATCCATAAAAGTCAGGGTTCGGAATATGAAAAAGCAATAATACTTTTACCTGACACAGTTAAATGTATGTTAACGACAAGACTTATTTATACAGCTGTAACCAGAGCAAAAAAGAATGTAATAATAATTAGTATGAATAATGCAACACACGATGCGATTTCTAATATATATGAAAACAAAAGAATAACAAAATTAGATAAAAGATTAGAAACTTTGCGCCAAAATTAACCATTTAAAAATAAAGTGGTATAATAAAAGTATGAAATTTGAGAAAGGAAAAAACAAACATATTTGTGTTGGTAGTGACCACAACACAATGACATCTTTATGATGCAAATAATTGGCCATTAAAAAAATATAAAAGGAGATTTACCATGTCAAACATTAGAGAATTAAAAAAAGAGAATTTAACAATGTTACCTATTGAGCAGTTAGAACCATCTGAATTCAATACATATGCTATAGAAGATTTAGATGAACTTATTGGTTCAATTAAATCATGCGGATTATTAACTCCATTGTCAGTTATTGGACCAACAAAAGAGGGAATGTATGAAATTTTATCCGGTGAAAGACGTTTTACCGCAATTGATACTATTAATAAAGAAAATGGAAACTTTAAATTTGTCCCTTGTTATATAGTAGGTTCAGCCGATATGGACCCACTTGAACAAAAACTTATTATTGAAACGGCAAATGTAGAAACCAGAGATTTTGATAAAAATGAGAGGGTGTTTTCAATTATTCGTATTTTAAAAGATATGAAGTCCGATGATAAATATAAAGCCTCAAATATTATAAAAGAACTCGAACAATATGTTGGCATGTCGGAAAGATATCGTAGAGCCTATGTTACTATTTTTGATAATGGTGGAGATGACTTAATTGAAGCTGTTAGCAAATCTAATACACGAGTTATGGACGCTGCTAGATTAGCTCTTTTAGATGAAGATGAAAAAGCTGAAGCTACTAAAAGGCTAAATGAAGGTGATAGCGCTAAAAACATTATAAATGACTTTAAAAATAAAAAAGCACTGGATGAAGCACAAAAACAGGCAGAAAGAGAAACTTTCTTATTAGAAGATGATGTTGATAATATATCTTTAGATGATGTATTAGGATTAATCGATGATGCTGGTATATCAACTGATGGATTATCTATTGATACGACAAAAAGTTTAAAGGGGTTATCTAAATCAGATAAAGAGACAGGTAATAATACACTTGAAACTGTAGTTAAGTGGTGTAAAAAAATGATGAGTAAAACATCATATACACCGGAAGAGTCAGAAGCCTTAGTTTCTGTTTTGAATTTAGCTGAATATATCAATACATATGTTGATTTACAGTCAGCTTAAATTACATAATATTAAAAAGAGGGTTTATACCCTCTTTTTTTTATGTGCAAATACATATTATAAACGAAATTAAAATATCAAAGAAAGGATGATAAAACAATGAGTGATGTAGATACAGCTATTAGATTAGCAATGCAAACTATTGAATTTGGTTCTAACACCACAATTCAATTAGCAACTTTATTAGAAAATATATGTAAATCATCAAAAAATCCTATAGATAAAGCTTTTGCGCAACAAATTAAAGCTGATAATGTTGCAATAGTTGAAATGCCAGCAAAAGATGCAAAAATATTGCAGTCATTGTTACAAAAAGATGGGATAGAAGCATGTGTAAGAACTGTTAATCATGGAAGAGATGAAAATGTTAAAGAGCAATACACATCTTATTTAATGGTTAAAAAGGATGACGTTGAAAAAGCACAGGAAGTTATTACAAGATATAATTTATTAAAAGAGAAAGGATTGACATCTATTCAAAATTTAGAAGCTATTTCTAATGGAAAAGAACAATCGTTTTCAATAGTCTCTCCGGAAGTTGTTCAATTGTATATTAAAAGAGCAGAGGAGGTTGGCATTCCTATTGCCATAACAAAACACGATGATTATTCCATAAGGTTTGCAAAAAAAGACCTTGGTAAAATGAATAAAATTAGAGCCGATATTTCTATGGATATGTCAGGGAAAACAGGAGAATATTTAAAGTCTCAAATCAAATGGATGAATGAAAATAAAAAAAATATATGTAAGGAAATTCAAAATGAATATAAACATAATTTTGTTGTTGTTGATGCAAAATCTGATGTAATAATAAAAGTAGATAAAAAAGGAATTTCTGTTAATGGTAAATTATATACACAAGGTAAAGAATTAGATTCCATTATAAAAAGAACAATTGCAAGTTATGATAATCCAACAATACTATCAGAAAAAGAAACTGGTCGTGAATTATCATATAAACAGATGTTATCAAAATATAATAATATGACAGAGAAAGATAAATCATTCTATATTATACAAAGACAAAGAGATTATTATCAAAGACCGGTTCCAACACCTGAAGAAATAGAAAAAATGGGACAGGAAAAATTAGCAAAAGAAAAAGTTGGTGTTAAATTAGCTCAAAATAATCCAGAAGATAAAATAGAGATTGTTACGCCATATAATAATGAAGAATCAACTTGGGGATTTATTGAAAAAGAAAAGAAAAATTATGAAAAAGTACACGATGATAGTGAAATAGATAAAGATGTTCCTGTTATTTTAAATGAAGCTCAACAGAATTTTGATTTATCAACTCCTCGTGTACAAAAAGATGTAGATAATATTGTATATGAAAAAGAAGAAGAAATATTTGATATGGAAATAGACCTTGATAAATTAGAAAAAGAAATAAACTTGGAAGAAATATCAAGTGAAAAAGATAGATAACTAATATTATTAAAAAAACAAGTCTAAAATTAATTTGGTAGACTTGTTTTTTTTATGGCATTCTCCGTGAAAAGAAGTCCTTTCATGCACCATTATATGATTATTATTTTTATAACCATCATTTTAGAATTCCAAAATCATATTATTAATAGAAATAATATGAAAGGAAGGACATCATATGGACGCAACACATAAACAAAAAACGGATATTGATGATGATAAGAAAAAAATAGCGTTATGGCTTGGATTAGCTGTTGGCTTTTTAGCTTTTTATGTAGTAGCTTATTTTTTAAGTGTAGATGATGCACTAACTATAATGTTAAGTGAACATAAATTTTTATTTAAACCAACAATTCATGGCTTGTCAGGTGGATTACTGGTTGCTTGTATTGTTGCATTTGCAACATATTGGTTTACTAATTTAGACACCGTTAGAAATGAACACAGACGTGACGTTGGTGGAACGGGTGGATTTGCAACAAAAAAAGAATTAGAAGAGTATAATGAAAACTATTTTACTCCTGATCCGCCTCCTATAACTGAAAATTTACCTGTATCATATAATCCTGAAACTGATAAAGATAAATATTCACAAAATATGATTTCATCTTACCATTTCACAAGACCAATTAATTCGAGAGCGTTAATTGGAAATAACAATGTAATGATTGTTGGTGGTGCTGGTACCGGTAAATCTCGATTTGTTATTAAACCCAATATGTTACAAATGAATGCCAGTTACGTAATCACTGACCCATCAGGTGAAATGATACGTTCTTTGGGTAGAGTATTATTAAATCATGGATATAAAATAAAGGTGTTCAATATTTCGGATATGTTGCATTCAAACTGTTATAACCCTTTAAAATACATCAGAAGTGATGTTGGTGTAGATATGGTTATCGATTGTTTAATTAATAACACTAATGGCACAAATAAGGGTGGCGATGATTTCTGGGAAAAAGCAGAAAAGCTTTTATATTCAGCCTGTATTCATTATTTAGTAGATTTTTGCCAAGATGATTCAAAGAAAAATTTTTCTGGTGTTATGAGCTTAATTAATGCATCACAAGTTGATGAAAATAATGCAAATGCAAAATCAGCAGTCGATGAATTATTTGAAGGCTTACCACAAGATTCTTTGGCATATAAAAATTATAGAGCCTTTAAACAAGCTGCAGGAAAAACCCTTAAATCAATTATTATATCTTGCGTAACAAGATTGAGACCTTTTTTAACTCCAACTGTAGCCAATTTAACAAGAAAAGATGATTTGGAAATTGAAAAAATAGGTGATGAGAAAACAGCATTATTTATCATTACACCTCAAGCGGATAGAACATTTTCATTCTTATCAGCTATGTTATATTCACAATTATTTGAAACATTATATTTTATAGGTGAACAAAAAGGCGCTGCAACTGGCGATGAACAGTTGACTATTCCAGTAAGATGTATGATGGACGAATTTGCGAATATTGGTACAGTCCCAGAATTTCCTGAAAAACTTTCTACAATGAGAAAATACAATATTTCAGCAACTATTGTATTACAGGATTTATCTCAAATAGAGGCAATGTATGAAAAAGAATGGAAAACAGTAACAGCTAACTGTTCAACGTGGATATTCCTAGGTACTCAGGAACAAAATACATTAAAATATTTTTCAGAACAACTAGGAACTACAACTATTGTAACTAAGAATAGAAATAAAAATAAAGGAAGTTCAGGTGGAAGCTTTGGTGACCAAAAGAGAGAAGTTATGACAGCTGAGGAATTAGGTCGTTTGCCAGCGGATGAATGCATTGTTTTCACACAAAACAGAAGACCTGTTAGAGATAAAAAATACAAATATGAAACTCATCCATATTATAAACAAACTGGTGATTATAATGATGAATTTAATTTTAAATATAAGACATTAGCAGAATACGATAATTCTAAAATCGAATTATTGGACAATGTTTTGTTGGCAGAACAAGAAGCTGCAAATTATAGGTCTAGAGAAAAAGAAAGAAAAAATAAATTAAAGAATTTAGATAATCAAAAAATTGAAGGCAATCCGATGGTTGAATTTGATAAATTAAATTCAGAAAATAATGAAGAATTATATCAGAATTTCTTAATGAAAGAACAAGATGAAATATTTAATTCAGAGCAGGATGGACTTTTAATTTTAAAAGAAAATGGAATAAATTACAGCATTCACGAAGCGTTGGTTAAAGAATTAGCTAGTACTACAGGTACAAGCGAAATGATATTATTTTCGGATGTACCTGACTGTAATTATCTGTTAGGCGTTGCAATATCTAATGACGAAAATATAAAAAACAGATTAAATAATAATTATGTAAAATCAATTAAATCAAATGGAAATCTTACATATATTATTTTAGCTAAAAATAATTATGAAAAATATAAAGAATTAGTTGCCTAAGAATTAAAAGGAAGAGTTATCTGTTACTCTTCCTTTTTTATTTTTTAGGCTAAATCATATTTTATATATAATCATTTTTCGAACATGTAGAAAGGGGTGTTTAAGTGGAAAAAGATAAATTAAATAACGACAAAGACGAAAAAAGAACACGAAAAAACGTGAATGATGAATATAATTCTGCTAAAACCAATAGTTTTGTCAGTTCAAAGTCAAACATTTCTCAAGACACATTAACTCCAATAAGCGGAACGTCAACCCTTACATCAGCGGCTTTTGCTCCTGAATTTAGAGCTATAACTGAAAATAGAATTAGCAATGCATTATATAAAATATCTGAAACAAATGAAAAAATGGGGCATATGGCCGGGCAGTCAGTTAAAAGTACAGCCACAATGTTGATTCAACAAACTGGTGATTCAGGTAGAGGATTTAAAACAGCAATGGACGTGGCTAATGTAGCAGGAATCTCCGCATCTATGCTTGCAAGTTCAATTAATAGACAAGCTGAAAAAAGTACATTAAAAAGAAAAGGCATAGACGGATTAAAATCTGCTGATGCAAAATTAGGTGAAATTGATGCAGGACTAAAAGCCTGTGGCTTGGAAGGAATTCCCAAAGACAAAGCTGGAAATTATATTAAAGGAAATAAATTAGAAAAACATTTAAAAAGACAAAAAGTTAAAGCCGGTGGGCTTATAGACAAACAGGCTAGTGAACTTGTTAAATCATATCTAAAACAAGGAGATTTTATTGCCCAAAATACAAAATATTTACAGGGTAAAGGTAATTTAAGAAAGATAAAAAGATTAAGTAAACGTTATACAAGAAGGGCGTTATTGGGTTCAGGGGATTCTGGCCGTGGTTTACAACAGGTTATAATGATTACAGGTGCAGCAAAAACAGCTTTGAAAGCAAATATTAAAGTTGTTAGAATGAGCACAAAAGCAAGTCGTTTTGCTTTTAAAAAATCATTAAAATCATCGTTAAAGCTAGCAACCAAAGTTTCAAATACAAAAAGTGTTAATGGAACAAAATTGGGTGATAAGTTAAATAATGTTGTTGATAAAGGGAATAGAGCTGAAAATTTAATTAATGATAAAAAAAGAGCTTATAAAGATTACAAAAAGCAAAAAGGTGATAAAAAATTACAACGGAAAAATAAAATAAAAAAAGGAATAAAAAAAGGAAGCAATGCCATTTGTAATAAGACAATTGGTAAAACTCCGGTTGATAGGCTTTTACAAAAAGCTCGACAAAAAATAAGAAATTCATATAGACGAATACGTAGTAGTAAAATAGGAAACGCTGTAACAACTATATTTTCAAAAGGACTAAATGTTTTCCGATTTATATCAAAACCATTTGCGTTTGTTAAATCAATTATACATAAAATAGCTGGATTTCTAATTGGGCTTATATTATTACCTATTTTGTTTTATTTATTATCAATGTTATTAATGGCATCTATTGGTTTAACTATTGGCGATACGGAAAGTACAACATCTATAGCTAGAGATACGCTGAATGATTTGTATAAGGCTGATTTACAATGGATTCAAGAACAGGGTGAAAATTATTCAAATGTCGAAGTTGTTTGGAAAGATATAAAAGATTATGATTTGTACAATAGTAAAAAAACAGAAAGTAACATAAAAAACGATGATTTTTCATTTTCACAATCATCTAATTGTGCTGAAATACTGTCAATGGCACAAGTCCATTTCAATTATGCTTTGGATGACGCTGACCCAAATGAAGTAAAAGATTACGTTACAAAATTATACTATGGGTCTCATAGACCTATAGTTACTGAATCATCCTATACTAAAAAAATTAAAAATAAAGATGGTAAAACCACAGAAGAAACTGTTACTAGCGCTGTAATAACTATGGAAACTACATATTTTCCAAAGTTATTTGATTGCCAATTATTAACAGAAAGTCAAAATAATGATGCAATAGTTAATAATTCTAGCGATTTATTAGTATGTTCTGTTGATGATATATATATATTCTTAAGAGAAAACGGATATTCTCATGCCGCAGCTTGTGGAATACTTGGAAATATGGCTCAAGAGTCTGGCGGGCAAACAATAGATGGTATTAATCCAAATATAGATCAACCAGGCTGTTTAGGTATTTGTAGTTGGAGCGCAAAAGATTCACCTGGAAGAGTAAATGCATTAAAAAAATTAGCAAAGGATACAAAAAAAGATTATTTATCTTTGGAACTTCAATTATCGTTTTTGATGCAGGAATTAAATGGACCATATAGTTCTGTAAAAAATAAAATACAAAAATCAGATGATGTTGTTTATTGTACAGAAGAGTTCGAAAAAGGATTCGAAGCCGCGGGTACACCGAATATGGAAGCAAGAATTAGATGTGCAATGGTTGCTGATGATAGATATAAAGCCTATAAAGATGATTGGTCTAAATTGACTAATAGCGGTAAGAAGTTAGCACAATATGCATCTTCATTTGCTGAAAAAATACATTATACACAAGGATTAAGTGGTTATATAGGTTCTCGTTATATAGGACCAGACTTGAGTTCAATTACAACAGATAAGGTAGGACGAAATAAAGGTACTGATTGTTCTGGATTTATTGCATCAGTATATATGCACTATGGAATGTCAGTTCCGCAGTCCACATCAAGTTATTCATCTTATAGTTCCAATGTTATTGACATAAAGGATATTCAACCTGGCGATGTATTATGGATTAGTAATCACGTTGAAATGTATATTGGAAATGGACAAACAATGGGACTTCATGATCAATATTGTGTAACTGAAGGAACGAAAAAATGTAATAAGGATTCAAATATATCCCAAAACGGATTAGACTGGTTTAAGAAACATTCAGACTTAAAAGTATACAGATTTTGGAAGTAAAAATTAAAATGCTATAAATTAAAAAACACTTAAAAATCGGAACTCGGTTCCGATTTTTGAAATGCTTAAAAGTATATTTGTGGTTGAGATTTATATAAAAAGAGCTGTTTTCAGCTCTTTTTTTTATGAAAAAATCTTTGGCGAAGCAGGATTTTAAGAATTAGAAATTCTCGGAATCACACACACTCACACCCGCCAACTATTGGTGTGCGGATTAGTTAGACGGCTAAAGGCATAAGCGTGCTGCAGCTATTTCGTCATTTTAAAAAAAATATAAAAAATTGTATCAGTTTTACAAGATATAAAAAAATACATATTATATATGAACAGCTACCAAACGAAACATATTATTGTTTCTTTTAGTTGCTTAAAAAATTGAAAGGATGCTTATGTAATGTTTACAAAAAATTTTAGAACAAAACAGGAACAAAATTATAAGTCTAACCCAAAAGGCAAGGATTTTATTATCGGTCTTGATATTGGGTATTCAGGAACTAAAGTATTCTACGAAGATGGATATTTTTGTTTCCCTAGTTATGCAAAAAAAATAGAAAAAGGGATGATAAATGTTCCTGGGGAAAAGGATATTTTATATCGTGATAACGAAAATGGCGAAGAATATATGGTTGGATATATCGCTCAAAATATGATGGATAGTAATGACACTAACGATACTGATGGCGAATTATATTCACGTAAAAGATATGGAGATAAACGTTTTAAAATAACAGCCAATGTAGCAATAGCACTAGCAACTCTTAATAAAAAGGATAGTAGAAAAATTGTTATTCAGACAGGCTTACCAACTTCATATGTAGATGGCGATACGCCTGCAATTAAGAAGGCTATATGTAAATCTTCAAAGTTTTCATTAAAAGTTGGCGGTGGAAAATGGATTGACTTTAATTTTAATATTGATCCAGATGATGTATATGTTATGCCACAGCCGGCAGGAACTTTATATTCAAGTTTGATAACCGATGATGGTTCATATGTCCCAGATGCAAAGAAAATTCTTTGTTCATCTACTCTTATTTTGGATATCGGTTTTGGAACATTTGATTTCTTTGGAATTAAAGACAGAGCTATTGTTTGCGAAGAGTCAATTAATGAAATAGGAATGCGAGCCGTACTAAATAGAACATCTAAAAAAATCTTAAAGAATTTCAATGAGGATATTAGGGTTGCAGCCTTACAAAAAAATCTGGAAACTGGTGTTGTTAACTGTATTAATGAAGATGATATGACGGCTGAAGAACAGCCTCTTGAACCAATTTTAAAAGAGGCTAGTAGAGAAATTATGTTAGATGCTATGGAAAGAGTTAAAAGTGTAACAAATACATTTAGAGGTTATCAGTATGTTATTGTAAGCGGTGGTACAGGCGAAGCATGGTTTGAAGATATAAAAAAATGGTTGTCTAATATGAATACACTAACTGTAAATCCAAGCAACAAAAATGATGGATTACCATTTATATATTCAAATGCTAGAGGCTATTACTTATATCGTTACACATTAAATAAACAGCAGTAAGGAGGTCTATTGTGGGAAAAATAAGATACACAATTAGGCTTTATCGTATTCATGATTTAGATTTAATTACATTTGTTGAACAGCATGAATTTAATATAGCAAAAGCTATATATAGCTCATTATCAGCTTTTTCAAAAGGAGATCATTTTATTATAGAAATTCCTCCTAAAAGAAAAGCTCAGTTACCAGATTTAAAACGAGTTTACCAAAAACCAATTTATTTGGATGAAGAAAAAGATAAAGCAGCAATTGAATTATTAGACAAAATACAAAAAGGATATAGAAACAATTTCTTAAAAAATTTATTAAGACTATACCTTTGTACACCTGTTTCTGTTTCTTTTTTAAATGATGAGAATGATGAAGCTTATTTTTACAAGTTGTTTGAAATTTTCAAAGAAAATAAAAGGATTGCCAAAGCAGGAAAGTTACATACAAAATTATCTACTGAATTAGAAATAGATAGAATTGCAAGAGTTAATTCTAATGATAATTTGGTCAAAGAAAAATCGGAACCGAGTTCCGATTTTGGGAATGAAGAAAAGTCAATGAATGAAACAAAACAAATTAACAATGATGAAAATAAAACATCAACAGATGATTACGAATCCAATGATTCTGCTGATATAACATCAATGTTTAGTGGATTATTTTAAAAACATTTAATAGAAAGGAGACCTGTTTAAAAACAGGGTGTACATTTTTCACCGTTTAAGCAAGTGAATTTGTACATAAAAAATATTATGAATAATAAAACAACATCTATTTATAACTTATCAAAAACAGAACGCGAGATTGTAGCTGCAAAATTACAGGATTTGTTAAATACCTGTAGGATTTATCAGTTACCTATGTTTGCAAGTGTTGCGGTTAGTAATTCAAAAGAAAAAACGGAATATATGAATACAATTTATGGGTCAAATTCGCATGATGTGATTTTAGCAAATGACCACATAAAGAAACATTCATTAATAGCAAATGATTTTGAAGCTGTACCAAAACGCGATGTTATAACTACTAATGTTGCTGAAATTTTTAACATAGAGTAGAGGTATAAAGTATGAACTATAAAAAGAGTAAAAAAATAATAATATGTACGTTAGATGACTCTTATAAATGGTTTAAATCTGAAAACTGGCTTAAATTTATAGATCCTAATATTGAATCGATTATTGTTATAAAAGGTGGTCCATATTCATATAAGAATAAAACACTTTACACAATAGAAAAGCAAATGAAAGAACAAAAAAATATATCATTTCTTATATTAAAAGAAAATGACATTGTTACAGATGTTCTTTTAAAAAAAATAACTGAAAGAATAGAGGATGATTTATACATATTTTTTGCAAACAATGAACCTCTATTTTATGATATGAGGCCTAAATTAGAAAAAATTTATGCCGGGGTATTCTATAACGACATTATAGACTTTAGAACCATAGATAAAAAATTAATAAAACCTAAAACCGATTATCAGACAGCAGATATAGTATCTGGATTGATAGCAGAGTCTGAAAGTAAAGACATAACAAATGAAGACAATGAAGATATGGAAGATGTTGATGATATTGATGACTCCATACCTGATATTGAAGAAGATATAGATGAAGAACAAACGGAAGATGAATTAAACGATAATACTGATCAAGAACAAAAAGCCAAGGAAGCATCTACAAAACAGCAATCTGAAACTCAAGAAAATAAAGATAATCATTCAACATTCCATAAAACAATAAAAAAATTTCCAGATAAAGTATATGCAGGGTCTGATGATACAGGCAGTAAAATTCGAGAAATTGAAAAGAAAATTTTTGCTGAAAAATTTGACATCAAAGAATTAAATATGACTCGATCTCCAGTATCCGAGTCAAAAGCTAAATTAATATGCGATTTACAGCTTAGATGTATTCAGGATATAGATTATTTAATTAAAGGCATAAAAGAAATGTCTTTTACATTTGAACAATATATAAAAATCATAAATTTATTTTTGATAACTGATGACGTGAATAGTCTAAAGACAAATATTTGTTCTACATTTGCCATGTCAGAACACAAATTAGATATAAAGCCAAATGCTTATAAATATTTGCGAGCTGAAATCGAATATTATAAAGAAGTTTGTAACTTATTATATCAGGGAGATAAGTGGGATAGGTAGAAAATCGGCTAAAAATATAGGGTAATAAGCTGAATTTCATAAAAAAAAAGTAATCAATAGTCATTTTAAAGATGAGGGATATATTTCCTCGTTTGTAAATGACCAAATTTAGACACAGAAAGGAAAACAAATGGAGTATTTGAAAACAAAACTTAAACAAACTAAAGAAAAAATTAAAAATGCTGACAAAAAGAAAATTGTTAAGCAGGTTATTCCATGCTTAATGTTTATGGCACTAGCTGTTTTTTCAACACAAACTATGTACAATGCCGATCTTGGCAATGCTCAAGCTAATGTAAAAGATATATTAGGAAATATGATTAGTGTAATTGAGCTTGTATTTCAAGCAGTTGGTGTTGTATTGCTCGTTTATTCTATAGCACAGCTTGTATTAGCATTTAAAAATGAAGATGCGGATAGTAAAACAAGAGCCTCAACTTTATTAGTAGTTGCAGTTATTTTAGTTGCACTTCCTACAATTATTAATAATCTTCACTTATTAGATTACATAGGGAACTAATATTGTTTAGTTAGCAAGAGCGAAGTTAACTTCGCTCTTACTAATTTATAAAAAAGAAAGGAATTTTCAAAATGGGGAACATTATTTATGAAGCTTTATCCATAATCTTTGGCAATTCATTATCTAGTGAAGTGTCAGAAGAAATGAATAATATGCTCAACAGTATTAGTAGTCTGTTAAACGACAGTACTCTTAATACCTTAATCAATATAATGGGTGCTATAGCTTGTTCCTTTTTGATTTTGTATTTTTTTATAGATCTAACATCGCAAGCATCAAAAGATATGCTTTCTCTAGAAAAGGTAATTTCTAGCTTTGTTAAATTATTAATAGCATTTACTATTTTGATGTGTTTGCCGGAATTATTAAAAGGAATTGTTGCCATAGGACAAGGTATAAACACGTTAATGAATGACAATGAATTGATTGATAAATTAAAAACAAATGAAAATGAATACACTATAACCTATGATTTTACGGCAATGGGTGGTCATCGAGACACCGATTCATCAAAGGCTTTTCCAACACATGATGAAGCCTTTAGTAGTAATAGTGAATGGGAAGATCAATTTGCAGGCATTTACGATATGGTTAAAAATATTGGTCCAATATTGGTTGCTCTAGTAACTGCGGCAGCGGGATATATAGTTAAGGCCTTAGCTTTTTTTCAAATAATCGCAAACGCAATAAAAGTAATCGTAAGAGCCTTGTTTTCACCAATTGCGGTTGTTCAAATATTTGATGATGTGCAAAGAAGTTCAGCTATGAGATATATAAAAAAATTTGCAGCTGAATGCATTACATTTTCAGCAATGGCATTAGTTATTTCGGTAGCAGGAACTTTAACGATGCAATTAAATAACGATTCACTCAAAAATTTAGCCCCTAACGGTGAATTTAATATACAAGACACAAATGCTAGTGGTGGTGTTGATGACCAGGTAGAGGCAAAAATTAAAGAAGTTTTATCACTAGGTTTCCTCTGGAAGTTTTTACTTTGCCAAATAGCTGCAGTTGGAGCAATGTCTTCAATTGGTGGCATTATTAATGACATGATGGGGGTATAAATATGATTGAGAGAAAAGTTCCAAAAGACATAAGAAAATATAAGACTAAAGTTATAGGGCCTTTAACACTTAGACAAATAATTTGTATAGGTGTGGCTATTATTGTTGATTTTTTATTATATTTTGTTATTAGTAAGTTCATTGATTTATCTATAAATATGATTATATATGGACTAATTCTTATAGATATACCTATTATATCATTTACTTTTACACCTTTAAATTTGCCAATGGAAAAATATTTAAAATGTGTACTATTTCCTAACTTTATATATCCAACAAATAGAAAAGAAAAAACAAAACTTATTGAAATAGAGCAGCCTAAATTAAGCGACAAAGAAAAGGAAAAAAGACAAAAAGAAGTTAAAAAACTTTTAAAAAAACATCCAGAAATGAAAGCTTATAAATAATTTTGGAAAACTTATCTATAAAAATATAAAGGGGATTAAAAGATTGAAAAAGAAAAATAAATCTACAAAAGATATAAAAGAAAATAAAAAAAAGGAAGCTAAAAAGGCAACCGTAAAAGCAAAGAAAAATAGTAATGGAAAAAATACAATTGCTAAAAGTGTGCCTTATGAAAATGTATATGAAAATGGAGTTATAGAAGTATCAAAAGGTAAATTTTCAAAATCATACAAAATACCGTCTTTAAATTTTAAGACAAAAACGGGAGAAGAACAAAATCGAATAGCTGATTTGTATTCAGAATTCTTAGGTTCTTTTGAGCCTGGTGTTGATGTGGAAATTACTTTATATAACAAAACTGTTAATATAAAACAGTTTGAAGATGAAATTTTTCTACAAGCTAAAGGTGATGGACTTGATGAATATAGAGAAGAATATAACAAAATGCTTTCTGACAAAATGAAAATAGCTAAAAATAATTTAATGACGGAAAAAATATTGACGATAACAGTTAATGCAAATGATATTTTCGAAGCAAATGATAAATTAGAACAAATAGATACTATGGTAAAAGAAAATATTGTAATGATTACAAAAGTAGAACCAATTGAATTAACATTAATTGAACGATTGGAAATATTGAATGCAATTTACAACCAAGATGATGCAATACCACTAGATACAAAAAGAACAATAAATGGAAAGGAAGTTGAATATTTTTCGCTTGAAAACTGTGCAAAACAAGGAATTACAACAAAAGATGTTGTAGCTCCGTCAGGTTTTAAATTTGAAACAAAGAAAGCGCAAGTTGGCTCACGTTTCGCTAAATCTTACTATATATCAAATTATCCATCTTGGATAAAGGGAACTATATTAACAGATTTCTCATCTCTACCAACGAACTCATTGGTAAGTGTATATTTTAATTCGATAGAACAGGGAGAGGCTGTTAAATTAATAAAACGACAAGGTGTTAATATTTCAGCTGAATACATAGAAAGACAGAAAAAAGCATTTAGAAAAGGTTATGACCCAAGTGGGGTATCTACAGATATTGATTCATCAAAAGAAGAAGTTGAAATATTAACTGAACAATTAACTCAGGACAATGGCCGTCTATTTGTTTGTAATTTTATAATTACTGTTTTTGCCGATACAGAAGAAGAAATGAAAGGGTATGAAGATCAATTAAAAATGATTGCAAACAAAAATCTTATTAGTATTAAATGTTTGGATTTCCAACAGGAAGCAGCTCTTAATTCAGCATTACCATTAGGAAATAAACAAGTATACGGTGAAAGATTAGTAACTAGCGAAACTGTGGGAGCAATGATTCCTTTTGATGTTAAAGAAATAAGACAAACAAATGGATTATATTATGGTTTGCATGCAATAAATCATAATATGATTATCTATAATAGACTTAGTGATTTAAACCCAAATGGTTGTATTCTAGGTATGCCCGGCGCGGGAAAATCATTTGCAGCTAAAAGAGAAATGATTAATGTTTTGTTAAATACAGATGATGAAATTTATATTATTGACCCGGAACGTGAATATATGCCAATTGCAAATGCGTTAAATGGTTCTATTATTAAAATATCTAATGGTTCAGATACATATATAAATCCTTTTGATATGGATATTCGTAATACAGATGATGGCGGCGATCCAATTAAAATAAAAAGTAATTTTATTATTACTCTTTGCGAGATCATGATGGATAGTAAATTTGGATTATCAGCCATTGAAAAAACAATCATTGACAAATGCGTAAGAGATATATATGAACCGTATGTGGAATATTTAAATGCAACTGGAAAAACATATGATACAGAACATGCCCCAACAATGGTTGATTTTTACGATGCTTTAAATCAACAACCGTATACTGAAGCTCAAAATTTAGCACTTTCATTAGAAAGATTTGTACATGGTTCATTAGATGTATTTTCGCATCACACGAATGTAAATGTTACAAATAGATTTACAGTTTACGATATAAAAAATGTAGGTGCTGGTCTTAAAGAATTAGCATTACAAATTTGCCTTGATAATGTTTGGAATAAAATGATAGCTAATAAATCTGAAAATAAAAGAACTTGGTTTTATATTGACGAATTTTATTTAATGATGCAAAAACCATCTTCTTCTGCATATATTTCTGAAATTTGGAAGAGAGCAAGAAAATGGGATGGTGTACCTTGTGCCATAACTCAGAACGTTGAAGATATGTTAAAGAGTGAAGATGCTCGTACCATTATTAATAACTGTTCATTTGTAATGTTGCTTGGACAATCAGCTATTAATAAAAAGCAATTGTCAGCACTAATGGATATTTCACCAATTGAACAAAAATATATATCTGCAGCGAAACCAGGTATAGGTTTAATTCAAATAAAAGATGAAATTATACCAATGGACGATTCTTTCCCTAAAGATACAAAATTGTATAAAATAATGACAACAAAGCCGGATGAACGTATTATTGCATAAAGTGTTAACTCAATAGGTGAATAGCAAAAAAAAGAGCTTCGGTACAAGAGGCTCTCTTTTTGTTGTTTGTAGAATATAAACTTCTTTTTCTAACATATTATATATGTAAAAAAAATAAAGAGGTAAAAATATATGGAAAAAGGATATTCTATTAATTATACAAAGTTGATAGAACTTTGTAATTTAAAAGATGAAAATAATATATCTCAATGTGGGGCAACTCTTTCTATTGATGAAATAAATGATTTTAAAGAACCAAAAAATATTTTACAACAGGGTATAAATGCTAATGTAAATATTTATTCAAGAGGTGGATGCTCTGTTGTTGAACTAATTTATTCGATAGAATCTAGTTTTGAATTTAAAAGGATTCAAAGTTTATTTAAACAATGCGTTGATTATAATGATGAAAAAAATGTAAGAATATTAACTTTAATTATTGTTCCAAAAATCTATGAGGGTTGCATATTTATAACTATGTCCGATTTGGTGTATTTTAATACAACTATAACACCTAAAGAATTAAAAATAAGTGCAGCTTTTAATAATGATGCGACTCAAGTATTAACGGATGATGCTGTTGATATCAGAGAGTTAGAGGCTGAAGTTGAATTAGAATTAAGACATAAAGAAGAAGAATTAGATAGTGAAATTGAGGAATTAGAAAAAATATACAAAGAACAAAATAATAGAAATGTATATGAGGATAATTTGCAAGGTACAATAGGAACTGTTAATTTTGAATATAACGAAAATAAAGAATATGGAAATAATTCTTTAAAATCTACATTACGTCGTGATTCTAATTATGAAAACTATGGAAAACGATATACTAATGATGTGGATGACGAAGATATTGTAATTTAAAAGTTCTAAAAGTAGGTGTCATAAAATCGGTGTCATAAAAATCGGAACCGAGTTCCGATTTTCAAGATACCTATTTTGTAAAGATATTAAAAGAAAGGATTCTTTTTATGAAAATAAAAAAGATTATATATTCAATTTTTTCAATTATGGCATTAACTGTGTTGCTTGTTAATCCAGTACAAGTTCACGCCGATACAGTTACATCTAAAATTAAAGCAACATATTCTACAAATATTAATCCACAAACTGGAGATACCTTTAAAATAACATATAAAAAAAAGGATGAATCAAATGAAAATGCAAATAGTTTTAATATAGATGCCAGTACCATAGTTGATAATCAACAAGCACTTAAATTGCCAGTTGGTAGTTATACGATTTTATCAATTGAATATAAAGGTAATAATGAAACAATAAAAAAAGAAGGATATGCTATTGAAGAAAATTTCGAAGCTAAAGATAATCCATTGACAATAATGATTGCTATTGGGGCTGAAAAAAGAGATGAAATGCTAACTCAAAGCTTATATGTTGTAACTGAGTCTGGAACGAATTATAACACATATAGTGATAATAAAGTTAATGAAGGTGCTACCGCTCATTCAGAAACAACAACCATAGAAGAAACAACTACGTTTATAAATCAGCAAATTGCAACACAAAATATATCTAATATTGATAAAGAAGAATTAACAGCAGAAGTATATAATAAATCTCCAAACAAAAATAATAAGGGTGGATTAAATCTTATAATATATAAATTACTTCCTATATTAATAATTGCAATTGGTGGTTCGTTGACGATATTTATTCAACATAAAAGAGGAAAATTTTAAAAAAAATATATTAAACAATAGCAAAATCGGAACCGAGTTCCGATTTTCTGCTTTAAATATATCTTTTTAATATTTCGAAAAAGTTTTTTTCGAAAAAATATACATATTAAAAACGTAAAAAAAATTATTTAAATAAAAGGAGGATACATATATGAGTATCGTATTAAACAATGTAAATATTGCAGGAAATAACGTTAGAGAAATCGAGGTTAGAGAAACAAAGAATGGAACAAAGGCTACTTCCGGAACTTTAGCAGTACAGCGTTCGTATAACAAGGAAACTAAAGAAACAATTACTGATTTTATCAAATATGAGGCTTATGGTCCAACAGCTGAATTCCTTGGAAGACATGTTCAGAAAGGAACTCCTATTTGTATTAGCGGTTCAATCCGTGTTAAAACAGTAGGTGAAGGTGATGAACGAAGAGAATATACAAGCGTTATTGTAGATAACGTAAGTGTTGATTTTTCTAAGGCTAAAGCACCAGGGGATGTGCCGGCTGGCGATGCACAGATGCCAATGCCAAGCGAAGATACATTCGAAGACATTCCTGAAGATTCAGGTTTACCATTTAACCTTTAATCAGACAAAAACAGACGCATAAGCGTCTGTTTTTTTTTGTACATTTTTTCATATTTTATATATGAAAGAATTATTTATAGATATATATACGGAAAGATATTATCAATGGTTTGATAACTATTCTCCAAAAATAAAAAACGGTCCTTATGGACAATATTATACAATAAAAATTAATAATAAAGATAAACGTAAAGTTAATCGTTTATTAAAGAAATATCATTTGAAATCAAGAATTTATGATACCTGTTGGGAACGTTCAAACGATTATAGAACTAGTTTTTTTAAATATTATAATCCTCCGTTTCGATGTAGATATTGTAGACGATGGCTTAATAAAGATTATATGGAGATAGACCATATAGTTCCAATAAATAAAGTAAAAAAAGGAAGATATGCTAGATTTTTATTGAAAATAAGAGGAATAAATAATGTTAATGATATAAAAAATTTAGCACCTAGTTGTAAAAAATGTAATAAAAAAAAGGCTGATAAATTAGGTATATGGTATTTAGAAGGATTGTTTGGTGAATACAAGATTTTTTGGATAATATATTATTTAATCATAATAATGTTTATTATTGGAACGATATATATAATTCGTAGTAACTTTTTAAATTTTGATTTTTTAAAATAAGGGGGCATTAAAATGGCTAGATATGAAAGTGAATTATACGATGGTTATTATGTTGACCACAATCATGACTATGAGCATCAAAATCATGAGCAAATAGATGATGAAACTCCAATTTTTAATGAGGGCGATGATGATAGAATAACAGAAGACATGTCTATTTATTATGAAAAAGTATTTGAACAAAGTGAAAATGAAAGTTTAGTGAATAAAATTAAAAATTTATTCAACCAGGTTAAAGAAAATTTAAAAGAATTTCCTGCTAGACTTTGGACTAATATTAAAAGTATTCCATCTAGATTTGTATTTGGAGATAATAAAGGTTTTGGATATAAGATGGCCCAAAACGAATTAAAAGTAGATGAAAAAGTTAAAAGCATAAAAAACAATAAAAAAGAAATGAAAGAAACAGAAAAGGTTAAAGATATAAAAACAAAAGCAAATATTAATAACAAAGAAGTAGAAGTATTCAATACAACTGGCAAATTAATTCCTAGTATGTCGAGTTTTATGAATGAAAAAATTAATAATAAAGAATATATTTCAAAAGATGATATTGACACATTAAATGATTTATTTATGAAAGATTTGGCAAATGGAACTAAAAATATTATAGGAACAATTGAAGAACAAACAAAAGATTTAGATACATTTGACTTCAAATTAAAAAAAGCGGTATCTCTGGCTAATTCGAAAACCTTAGAAGAAATGAATGAAACAGAACAGAGACTTGCAAATTCAATACCTACACTTGGTAATCGTTTTTATGAGATAAAAGAAAATATAGACAAAAATTTAAACTCATTAAAACAAACAATACAAAATTATAACGATGTTGTTGATAAACTAAATAGTTTTAATTCTGAAAAATTACCTAAAGAATGTACAGGGCATTTTGCTAATGGAGATATACGTGTTATTGAATTCAATTTACCTCATATAAGTGAGGCTGATGTTTTTATTGATAATGATTCATACTCTAATTTTAAAGATAATTTACATAAGGTTGAATTGAATAAAGAAATAACCGAATATTTAAGTTCAATTTCAAATATTGATAAGGATAAAAGCATAGAGAATAAAGATAGCGAAAAAACAGAAGAAGTTAAACCAAGTGAAGAATTTGAATCGTTTGTAACAGAAGAAGTTAATATTTCAAATGAGGAAAATGATATCGAAATAGATAATGATGAATATGAAACAATAGAAGAAGCACGAAGTGGACAGAAAAAAGAAGAACCTGAAATATATTCTGTTACACCTGAAACATATGAAGATTTTGAAAGATAAAAAAGAGGTTATTCCTCTTTTTTTTCTTTGAGCATATTTTTTTAGTCATATTATTAGTAGAAACTTATTTTGAGAAATTAAAAAAAGGAGATATATTATGGCAACTCACAATCAAGCAAGAATGTTAGGGTTCCTGACACAAGACCCAATCGTGGGCAATTTGGGTGAAGAGGGGGCTGAAAAAATATTCTTTCAAATAAGAACAACAAGACGAGCAATTGATGGTTATAAAGGACCAGAATTTGAAGACATTATTATTTTTTATGATGGAACAGATTTAATGAGTAAATTAAAAGATTTAAAGAAATATGATTTGGTTGATATTAAAGGTGTTGTTAACGTTTTGATCACGCCTAAAAAATCCATTTGCCCTAATTGTAAACAAGAACATATAAAATTTAACGGAACCTCTACCTTTATTTATCCTATTAGTTGTATAAAATTAGATTCTTTGGCAACGTCAAGGGAGTCTAATGCTGATATTCCGGAACAAATTTTAAAAAAACATTATGAAGAAGTCTCAAATCAGGTATTATTAATTGGGAAAGTTGCTTCTGAACCTGAAATAATTGATACAGGTAGAGGTCAGGCATGTAGATACATGTTAAGTGTTGATAGAAAATATTATATTAATACTCAAGATGAAATTACAGCTGATTTTCCATGGATATATACATTTGATGAGCAAGCTGAATGGGATGAAAAATATTTACAAAAGGGATCTGTTATTTTAGTTGATGGAATAATGCACAATGGGCGAATTGATTCAAGAGTAGAGTGTGAAAACTGTGGGACAAAATATACATTTAAAGATTTAAAATCTGAATTCATACCATATTCAATTGAATACTTATCAGATTTTAAAACAGATGAAGATATAGAATTAGAACATTTAGTTGAAAATTTATAAAAAAAAAGAGGGCTCGCGCTCTCTTTTTTATTGGAAAAAATTACATATTTAAAGAGTAAGGAAAATTTTTAAAACAAGGAGGAAATAAAAAATGATAGGAATGGGTAAGGATGCACTTATATTTACTCTTGAAGATTTTTCTGAATTAACTGGTTCAGAATCTGTTATTAAACCAAATAAACTTATTAACATCTCTGTAGAAAAGTCAAATAATGGAATCGGAGGATTCGTTGTTAGTCACGAGTGTTATAGAAAAAACAAACCAATAATATTAGCTAGAGGAAGTGGTTTCAAATCTCTAAAGAAAGTTATAAATAACGAAGATAAAGTTGATGAACCTATTGCAAGTGATAACGGTTTTTCAGTAATTATATGCAATGATATAGAAACTGAAAAGAAGCCTGGAAATTTAATTGCTTCTCATTGGTATAAAGTGCCAATTGGTGGTTTCTTAGATGCTGAAGATGGCTCAATTGAGTTTGATACTGTTTCGTTTTTATTAGATGAAGATAAACATAAATTGTTAAGCGAAACTAATATTGCGTTATGGAACGAAAGGTTAGAAGTTGCATATCCAATTACGGAGAATTCTAAACGCTCTATTATCCGTTTTGTTGACGGATGTCGTATTTTTAAAGATACAAGCTATTTTCCATTAGCACAAGGCTTTGTGCTAGCCAAAGCGTTTGAACAGCAGAACAGAACGGAAATTAGATTTAAAAATGTATATGATAACATTAAGCCAATTATTAGCATAGGACCATACAAAAAAGGTAGAATAGAAATAAAACCTTTTATTATGGGTGTTATTAATAATCTAGAAAAACAATCTGAACTTTGTATTAAAAAATGGGAAGTTACAGATGTAAGGTCTGTTGTGCATTGTGAATTAATTAATAATTCTAATAACTTAATAAAAAACGCCGTTGATATTATATATGAAAATGACAAAAGAATGAATCCAAGAATTGTTTTAAAAAATGAATATAATGATGTTGGATTTTTTGTAGATAAGCATTCTCATATAAGAGATGAAAATATCAATTCAATTACAAATGGTGTGGTAGATGTTTTAAATGAAAATGCAACATTTATTAATAATTCGCTTTATATGAACGTCAATTTTGAAAAAAATTCTAAATTAGATTTATGTATTAATACTATTTATTCAAAATTGGGCAAATCCAGAATAGACTCCATTGATTTTTTACCATATGGAACATATAAAGTAAAAGACATTTTGGATTTTATAACAGAAACTCACAAGAAATTTAGATTCACAGAAGACACCAAAAACAGATTGGAAAATGATTACGGAAAATTAATTCAGATTATTAAAGAGACGATTTAATTCGTCTCTTTTTTTAAAAAGAAAGGTAGGTTTTTATGAGTACATTTAGAAACGTAAAAGAAAGAAGAAATGAAGTATTAAAGTATATAAAATCAGGAGCAATCGTTGTTATTTTTGATACAGAAACAACCGGATTAAATCCTAAAACAGATAAAATAATTCAGTTTTCTGCAACAAAAGTAAAAGTAAATGATGATTTATCCTTTACAACAATTGATTCGCTGAATATATATATTAATCCGGGACGACCATTACCAATTGAATATAACTCTAAAGGGAAAGTTAAATTCAGTATAGCTGAATTAACAGGTATTACAGATGAGCAATTAAAAGATAAGCCTGATGAAGTTGCCTGTTTCCCTAAAATTTGCGAGTTTATGGAATCAGCAGATGTTTGGGTTGCTCAAAACGCTAAATTTGATATATCAATGTTAAGAGGTACTGCTGACAGAGTACGTTATTGTATGGAAGAAAGACCTGTACTGGATATATTGGTTATGGCTAGAGATTTAATTCCAAAAGAAGATGTGCCTAATTACAAACTATGCTCATTAGCGGAATATTTGTTTCCAGAAGAAAATATTTCATTCCATAATGCTTACAATGATGTTGATGCAACTGTAAAAGTATTAAGTCGTTTTGTAAAACAATATTATACAATGAATTTAGATGAGTCGCCCAAAAGAACAGTAAGACTCGAAAGAGCTGGTTATTTTGATAGTCCATATACATATGATAGAAGAATTAGACTTAAATTATCAGAAGGTGACTTTGGAGATATATATTATGATATTACAAAACAACCGAGATGTTGGACACATAAGAAAACAGCCAAAGCCAAAAGATTATTTGAAAGCATAGATATGGCTGATATTGAAAGACAATTTATGAACAAATATGGCTATAAATTTGGTCATAATACCATAGATGAAGTTGCAGATTCATGGATTGAATGGCATAAAGAAAAGAAAAAAGAAAAAAAACTCAAAGAAGCATAAAATTAAGAGTCGCATTAAGCGGCTCTTTTTTTAAAAAAAAATATATTTTTCAAACGCAAATTTTTATACATATTTATTATGAATAAAAAAAATTAGCATCTGTGAACTACCACACACCTGAAAGTATGTGGTTTTACGGCTGATTATTATATAAAATCGGAACTCGGTTCCGATTTTTAGAACAATCATTTTGCGGATGTTGATAAAGTGGGAATCGCACACTCGTGACTTTAGTCGTGTGAGGCTTCACTTTCATAGATAATTTTAAAAAATGAACATTTTGGAAAGGAAATAAAATTATGATAAATAAATTAGGAAGTACACACGAATATATATTTAAATTAGATTTAAATGAATTAAAAAAACTTGGGTATGATGTCGTGTTATTAAGAGAAATAGCAAAAGACGTTATAATAATTGATGCGCAGATTTTAGAATCATCAGATAGCGTAAATGCTTTGGTTTGTCTTACAACGCCAGAGGACGATGGAATACCGTTCTTAGAATTTGAGGCGAACCCAAATTCTTTTGAGATTTCAGAAAATAGTATAACTGAAATGCTTAGATTATTTTTTGAAGGTAATCTTAACGAAGCATATGATGAAACATACGAAGATGCAAAAAATGTCATTAATACAATTTTGTTTACGTTATCAGAAACTGGAGCAATAACAAATTTTAAAAATGATAAATATTACACAGAAGACGGATTTAGAGTAATTGACGAAAATGGGTATTCATCATTTATTAATAGTGATGAATATAAAGCATTAAAGGTAAAAAATATAAAAAGAAAAAAGACGGTTTTGAAAAATGATAATAAAGGAGATAAAATCGTAAAAATAGATTTTAAAGGAAAAAATGAGTAAAAAAAGAAATTTCAATAATATGAAATATCATAGTTCTAAAGTTGAATTAGATGGTTTGATTTTTGATTCTAAAAAAGAAGCTAATAGATATGAATTTTTAAAAGAATTAGAAAATAATGGAGAAATTCAGGATTTACAACGTCAGGTTAAATTTGTATTAATTGATAAACAATGCGAACCGGACACAATTGGACCTCGCGGCGGAATTAAAAAGGGTAAAATAATCGAACGCGAATGTACGTATGTTGCTGATTTTGTTTATAAAAAAAATGGGGAATTAGTAGTAGAAGATACAAAAGGCTTTAGAACAACGGATTATATTATAAAAAGAAAACTAATGTTATTTATTCATGGTATCAGAATACAAGAAATATAAAGTAAGAGGGCGTACTTTTGTACACCCTCTATTTTATTAAGCTATTTCTTTTGTTTCTATAGCTTTTTTATAATTTTCTATTGCAATTTGAGTTGCTGTTTTTGTTAACTTAGGACCTTCAGATAATTCAAATAACTGTATGTTTGTTTCAATTAAATGAATAATATTATCCCATTCAGCCATAGATAATGACATTTTATTTACACGTCTATCAGCAGCCTGACTTGCTAAAACATTTAAGGTTCCATCATCCTTTTTGATTACAGGAGCAAAATAATTAACAATTGTAATTTCTATAGGATGTTCAGTGCCTAAATATTTTATAGAAGCTTCATATACTAAACATTTGCCATCTTCTCTTTTACGTCTGGTTAAAGGTCTCATTCCAACTTCCCATATCGTAGCAGATAAAGAAGTTTTATTTAAATCAGCGTTTAACTTACCTTCTTCTTTAAGTTTGGCTGCTTCGGCAATAGCATCCATTAATATTTTATTCTTAGGATATCTTTTTACATTATCAGCTAACCACTTATACTGATTTTTTAATAATGTAGCGCCGTCCGGCACATTTAATAATGCATCGACAGGAGTTCTTCCTTTTAACTTTCCACTTGTAATTAAAGTTGTATAGCAAGATGGAAGTTCAGAATCATCATCTTTTAATGAATTCTCATAATCCATTCTAGATATAATTTTAGATTTTTTTATAATCTGAAACATATCTTCAATTCTAATATTTGCTGTAGCTGCTTTTTTCTGCTCATTAATAATAGCAATAGGAAATCTTGAAAAACTAGAATAAATTGATAAAGGATAATCACCATTTTCCATATTTGCAGGTGATAATTCGTTAGAAATCATAAAGGTTTCTGTTCTTACAACAGCTGCAATTTCTTTTGGGTTTTTCTTAACCTTTTCAATTAATAATTCTTTTTCGTCTTTCTCATCTTTAAAATTTGACATATACAGTCCTCCTTTAAATTAAATAAAAAATTAATATTTCGTATTAAATATGATGAAAACAAACAAATAAAAAGATAAAGAATTTTAAGAAATATCATATTAATAATGAGAATATAAGGAGGTCTTTATGGCTAATTGTATAGTATGTAATGGTAACGCTGGATTAACAGCAAAAAAAACAGAAAATGGATATATATGTAAAAATTGCTTATCAAAGATACCTAAGTTTTTACATAAGTATATATCCGATAATCCTAAACCATTAATAGCGCATTTTAATAAAAATATCAAATTTGAACCAACTAGTAGCTATGGTGATATTTATTTAGATGAAATGAATGGAATGTTTGCAATTAAAGATGGCTCAAAATTTTATCCATTCTATTTGTTAGATATAAGTAATGTGGCTATATATTGTAAAAACCCTCATGCGGATAGATATGACAAGGTGACTTGTGATATAGAATTTAATTGCGAAATACAATCATTGAATATAAATTTTAAATATCTAATAAAAAAGAGAGTCATTTGCCCACATAAAAGAACGGACAATCAACACATTGAATTTTCAGAACCTAGTGATTTGACTATGTTTAGAAGTATGTTTAATCAGACTTTAAAAAATGAAGCTGAAAGATATACAGTACTCTACAATGAAAATATAGCAAATAAAGAGGCAATAGAAGAATTTAAGGCAAAAGCATTATTTATGTTAGGAAATGAATATACATATGAAGATTTAGAAAGGCAATACAATAGAACAATTAGCGCTTATTCTAAGGAAAATATAAATGATAAAGTATATATTGATTATATAAATGATGCATATATATTATTAGCGAACAAATTATAACAAAATCGGTGTCCTAAAAATCGGAACTCAGTTCCGATTTTTGTGAATATCTGTATAATTTGGCAATTTAAGAAAGGAAGAGTATATGGCACAAATAAAATATTATTTAGCAATATTGGGTTCATTATTATCATTACTTTTACCTATTGGTGGGGTTTATTTGTTTTATACAAATCAAAGTATGCCATTCTTAATAATGGGATTAATAATAGCTTGTATTGGTTTATTACTAAATAAAACAATGCAAAATTTAAGAATTAAATATAGACAAAATGTAGAATACGATGAATTTGGACGTTCTAAAAGCAAAGGTGCATATGAACGATTATCAAAAAAAGAAAGAGATGCTATTGATTTACAAAAAACGCTTGATATGGAACGTATAGTTGATTCTTCGGCAATAAAAAAAATAACCAAAAAGGGTTCTAAAACACCTCTTGAAGATTTAAATGGTCTTATCGGTCTCGAACCGGTTAAAGAAAAAGTTAAAGAAATGGTTGCCCGTATGGAATTTGAACAAGAAGAATTATCAAAAATGTCTAGAAAAGAAAAAAGAGAAGCGAAAAATAATTTAAGTATGTCGGGAAGGCATATGGTTTTCTATGGTTCTCCCGGAACGGGTAAGACAACTGTAGCTAGAATATTAACAGGGTTTTTAAATAAATACGGATATATATCAGAAAATAAATGTATTGAAATTGATGGAAATTTTTTAAAGGCGGGAATTGATACCGCAACGAAAACAGAATTAATTGTAAGAGAAGCATTTGGTGGCGTATTATTCATCGATGAAGCTTATTCATTAATGGATGGTGGATTTGGAATGGATGCTATTGCAACATTATTAAAACAAATGGAAGACAATAGAGATAAATTTATTTTAATAATGGCCGGGTATACTAATGAAATGAAAGATTTACTTAGATCTAACCCAGGATTTGAATCGAGAGTAAAAGAATATCTTGACTTTCCTGATTATTCAAATGAAGAAATGTTTGAAATTGCCAAACTTATGGCTAAAGAACAAAAATTTAAAATAGGAAGTGATTGCCTATATCCATTATATGAACGTTTTGATAATGAAAAAAAATTAAAATCATTTGGTAATGCTAGAACAGTAAGAAATATAATAGATGAAGCCATAGATAGACATACACTTAATTTATCAAGAAAAACAATCTCTCCTGAAGATAGATACATATTGAGGGAACCAGATATAAATGTAAATATTAGAAAAAATACAATATGGTAATAATTTTAAAGGAGAGTATAATCTACTCTCCTTTTTCAATAATTAATAAAACATAAAAATGTTCATATTATATATATGAAACGTAAAATCTATGGCGATTAGTGTCGCCAGGAAAGGATATACATATGTCACGAAAAAGAATGATTATATTGGGTATAATCTTGATTTTCATTATAGCCTTAGTTATCTTCTCAAAATCAGGCAACTCAACGATTAAAAAAGAATCAAAAAATGAAAAATCTACATTTGCAGAAGAAACAACCACAAGCAATATTCTAGGAGAATTTATTGCTGATACAGAAACGCAAGAAAATCTAATAACAAGTGAATATAACCCTGTTAGTAGAGAAGAACTAATAACTAAAAATGAAATAATAACGGAAACTACAATCCATAAAAAAACAAACAAAAAAAATAAAACAAACAAAAAAAATGTAATACCAAAAACAAATGATAAATACGTTTATGTTCCACCAACTGTTTCAAAAGATGACACTGACACAAATCCAGTTGTGAACCAAAAAACAACTAAGGAACAAAAATCGAAACCAAAGACAAAACCAACAACAACCAAAAAACCTAATAATAAAGTACCAACACAAAAAGAAAATACATCTTTATTAGGTAAATCAAATACCAACTATATTCGTAATATGCTTATCAATAATATTTCTGGAACACAAAATACAACATCTGAAAATTTAGCAATATATATGGCAAAACATAAGTATTCAAATGTAAGAACAGCAACAAATAAATTGCTTGGGTATAATACTTTAAGTTTAAAATGCTCAACGGTTACTGTGCATGCATCATCAATTGAAAATTCAGATATTGAAAAGGCTGCAAACGATGCAGTTTCAAGGCTAAAAGGAAAATACAAATCCTATGGAATTGGGATTAATACTACATTTAAAGGTAACAAGTTTAACATATATATAGTTATAGTATCGCAATAAGAAAAGGAGTATAAAATATGAAAAACAAAATCAAAAAACTTTCACTTTTTGTAGTTTTTACATTGGCATTAGTTATTGGTTTTAATGTTAATAAAACTACAGTCAAAGCAGCTACTACAGAGTATTATTATTTACAGGGTGGCGAATCATTGAGTCTTAATGTTTCTAGTATAAATAAAGCTACACTAGATTGGCCGAATATGAATCAATCTTACGGTGGTGTAAAATTTGGATATAAAAAAAATGATTCGACAAAATACCTTACACTAATAACTGATAGTGCAAAAACAAAGAAAATTCAGGCCTGTAATGTGACAGGCGTTTATACTTTTTATATTAACAAAAATGGAAGTACAGATAATGATAATCGTGTAAGAACTATTGTTGTTTATATGTATGCAAAAGGAGCTAATAATTCATCAATAAGCTTAACAAATAATACATCAACAACTAATGGTTCTAAAGTTAATCAACCAGTATATTTACATAAAGGACAAACATCAACATTAACTCTATCACAGAGTTCATGGGGACCGATGGCTATTGCTACAGGAAGTAACGCACAAGCGATAACAACAAGCTCTTATACTTCATCTAACACTAATGTCGCTACTATCTCAGCATCAGGAAATAATTTTATTGTTAAAGCCGGAAATACTGCAGGAAATTCAACAATAAGAGTAACAAAAAGATGGGTTAGTTCAAATGGAATTACTTATTCATTATATAGAGATATAAATGTTTATGTTTATGATAAACCAACATTTTCTATTTATAAAATAGATAGTGAATCTGAACACTTATGTACAGGAAATCAATATTTTTCATGGCAAGATATAATAGGAATAAATCATGCTTATAAATATATGTATAAAGCAACATATCCTTCAGGAATGTCATTGAAATCAGTTAACTGTACAACAACAGATAAAAATGCATTAAGTATCAGCACAAATTTCCCATATGTAACTTTTACACCAAAGTCACACTTTACAAATCAAATGATTACGTTTGAATTTTTAGTTGATTCTCCGGTAAGGACACATAATGGGGATTCTTATTCAACATTTAAGATAAATTATAGTTCTTCATTCATAGCATCAAATCAAAGCTATGCAACAGGCATAGAATTTGCAAATTCAACAGCCACAACTAATTTAGGAAAACTATATTCACAAGTAGCAACAATAACTCCAAGTAATGCACTTGATAAAACTATTCATTATTCTGTTGATAATACAGATATTGCAACAATAGATAGAATGACAGGTGTTGTTACTCCTAAAGCTCACGGAAAAGTTAAAGTTTATGCTGAATGTGACACAAACGAAAAATTAAAAGCCTCATATACTTTAACAATTATTCCAAATACACCAACAAACGTTGTAGCTACATCTACAGATGAAGGTAATAAAATCACATGGAATGCTGTTGAAGATGTAAATACCTATGGTATTTATAGATCTACATCAAAAGATGGCACTTATTCAAAAATAGGATCCACATCAACATTGTTTTATGTAGATGGAAAAGCTGATTATGGAACACAATATTATTACAAAATAATTGCATCTTATGGAAGTTACAACTCAGAATATAGTTATCCAGTATCCGTTACTAGAAATTTAAACACACCAAATATAAGTGCTGTTAAAAAAGTGGGAACAGGAATCTATCAAATAACAATAAATGGTTCTTTTTACAACGGGTTTAAAGTATATAGTGTAAGTGGATCAGGAAATAAGAACTTATTAGTAACAACTAATTCAAAATATGCAACAGTCAGTCTTGAAGTTGGAAAATCATATACTTTAATTGTTAGAGCTTATAAAAATGTAAACGGTTCAACTATTTATAGTTCATATTCACCAGAAGTGAGAATAACTATTAATAAAGATGGTTCTGTAACATCTGGAAATAATAGTGGTATTAGTAATAGTGATAAACAAACAATTATCAATTACTTAACAACTAATAACATTCAATATGTTGTTAAAGGTAATAAGGTAATATTAAAAAAGAAACCAACTAAATTTAAAGTAAAAAGAAAAGGTTCAAAAAAAATAAAAGTGACTTGGAAGAAAAATAAAAAAATTAAAGCAAATATACAGATTAAATATTCAACAAGCAAAAAGTTTTCAAGTAGTAAAACTCATTTCAAGTTAGTAAATGCAAGTAAAGGAAAAGTAACTCTTATTAAGTTATCAAAAAATAAAAAATATTATATTAAAATAAGATATAGAAAGTATATTGATGGAATTTATGTTTACTCACCTTATACAAAGGTAAAAACTGTAAAAACAAAAAAATAAAATTTTTAATATCATTAAAACCAGCTCTTTAGAGCTGGTTTTTTTATCATCTTTATTCATTTTATATACAAGAAAAAGATATAAGGAGGAAATAAAAATGAAAAATAAATATAAGATATTTAGAATTGAAACGCAAACATATGAGCCAGGCTTCGGACAAAATTCTCATAAAAAAGATATGGTTGGTACAACGTGGGCTGTATCAGAAAAACAAGCTGTAAACAATTACAAATTCCGTAACCATATAACAAATAACGATTTATATTGTGCCGGAATGTATGGATATGAAAGGAAAACAACGTTTGTTGCTGAACTTGCATAGATTAATATTAAAAGAGTTGTATTCGTACAGCTCTTTTAATTTGCGCCAAAATGTGATGATAAAAAATCATATGTTAGAATACAAGTATAAGATAAATACAGTTAACAAATTAAACAAAAATCGGAACTCGGTTCCGATTTTGCGGACACCGATTTTATGGATATTTATTTTGTAAAAACATAACATTAAAAAATATACATATTATTAATGTAGTTAATTATAGAAACGGTAATTAATTGAGTAGAGAAATATTAAAGCTCTGCATGAAGGTTAAAAAAATGAACTTCATTATTTACCTACTTTTAATGCTTTAAATGCAAACATCTGCTAAATGTTTTTATCAATTAATTAAACTGTAAGAAAATAGTTTCTAAAATTATTATAATAAACGGTTCTTAATGATAATGTCATTTATCTTTGGGCGAGCTCGCGACTCATCCATAAATAAATAACATATATAGCCTACTTTTGAGCAAGTAGATGTCATTATATAAAATTATGTATCATTAAGAAAATGCTAATATATAGTTTATTTTAACCACAACAGTCAACAACCCACTACTTTAGTAGTGGGTATCCTGAGCCTATTTGGATGAATTTACAACTAAAAAATACAATTCATATTGTCAGGAAAAAATATTTTTTTAAAATTATACATATTTTAATTGTAATTAAAATAAGGAGATATCAGAAACGGTGATTAATTGGTGATTTACCTACTTTTATTAATTATAAAGAAGATCATACAGAACCAATTAATTAAAGTGTAAACAAATAGTTTCTGCTTTTGTAATAAACGGTTTGTGATAATAGTATTATTTTGTTCTCATTGAGTGTTTCTTTATGGATTCATTCTTATAAAGAGAATAATACAAACTTTTTCAGCCTACTTTTATAATGGTTATATGATTTAAATAGAAAGAAAGTATTATCATAAAAATTGCTAAAAAATAGTTTATTACGTATAAAAGGCGGACATGTTATATGCTCGTCTTTTTATTTTGCTAAAAATATGTGTTAAAACACATTTCAAATAAAAAAAATAAGAAAGAGGTATATTATGAATCAGTATAAGAAAAATCTTTTAGATGCATTAAGATTAGTTCCATATGAAAAAAGTAATGATACAGTATTAACAAATGATAAATTAATTAAAGCTGTAACATTAAATGAAGAATTAAAAAGTCTTGGTTATACTTTAAATCCAACAGATTTAATTAATTTAGCTAAAAGTCCATCATTAGATAATTTTTATAATGAATTTAGGGAATTAGTACCTGATATTACCGTATCACCAATGTATCCTGATTTCCCAACTCAGGTAATGAATATGGATGAGGCTACATTTAGATTTCATCAGGCAATTCATTATTTTTCAACATATGGCTTGGAATCTTTGTTTGGAATAGAAGTGGATAAAGGATGGCTGCCTGACGTAGAATCAACAGAAAAAACTGTTGATGATACAAAATTATTAGAAGCAAAAGTGTTAGAATTAGTGCTAACGGATGAAATGTATACAAAGCCGATGACTATAATTCTTTCAAAAAGAGAACGAATGACTGATTTAGAAACCAAAATTATTAATGAAGCATTACCAAATGTTTCTGATAAATTTTTATCTGAATTGAAAATTCCATTTAAGGAGAATATGGAATCTTTATTTTTACACATTGCCAATGACAATGATAGAAATAGAGCTCTTAAAAATTTGAATGCTATTTGTCAGCACACTGGTGATGCTTTGAGATTTACTGAAAAATATTTAAATAACCACAAATTCCACTTAAAAACATCAGAAAAAAGATTATTTGTTAAGTTATTAGAAAGTTACCCTGCTAAAGATTTAAGGGCTAATTTAGTACCTTCTGAAAAAAAAGTAAAAAGAAATTTAGCAATCCTTCAGCATTTGGATTATAATAAATATTCAAGAAGTATAGCCCATAAAGAAGTTGTAAATGATTTGAGAAATAATAATATCAAATCTTGGGAAGCAAAAGCTAGAAAAATGATAGCAGCTCATAATGAAAAAGCTATTAATTTCGTTAGCCAAAAACCAGGTATGGCTTTAAGAATGGTATCTTTATTAGTAAGAGAAGGGTATGACGTAAATGAAATTGCAAAAATGTTAGAAGAAAACGTTGCTCCTTTAAGTACACAAACATTGATTTCTACATACTTTAAAACAAAAGAATCAATGATTAAGGGTGTAGAACCACTATATCATCATAAAGAAACACTAGATACTTGGACTTTGACAAATCTAAAAGATAGTGCACACAGTGATAAAATCGCAAAATATATACTAAAACAACAAGATAAAATTCAGAAACAGAATGACAAAAAGACTGAAAAAGAAGATATACGAATCTCTAAAAAGACTGAAGCGTTAGAGTCAGTTAGCGCTATTCTTAAAACTACTATAGAGGCAAAGTTTAGAACAGTTAATACACCTATAAAAAATAAAAAAGTATTTATTAAAGATGATGGAATTGATTTGTCTGAAAGTCCGGCTAATCCATCAGCTAAGTCTATGCAAAGCGGATATGTACCTAGTACTGTAACTTATAAAATTCCGGAAGATGCAAAATATATTAGAGCTTATGTATATTGGGATGATAGCAATAGGGTAGATGTAGACTTACACGCTACAGCTATTGACAAGAACGGAGAGTATCAACATATTGGTTGGAATGGAGATTATAACGATAATGGTATAATTCATTCAGGAGACATTACACATAGCAATGCAGCTGAATACATTGACATTGACTTAAATGGAAATACTAAATATGCAGGAATTTCATTAGATTTGTATTCCGGAAGAAAAAGTTTTAAAGAAGTGCATACTTGTTTTATGGGTATTATGGCTGTAGATAAGATTGATAAAAAAGTTAGACTTTATTCACCTGAAAATTCATTCTTTACACACGATGTTAATTGCGAAAGTAGGGGATACCAATATGGATATATTGATGTTGAAAATAGAACATTAAAGTTTATTGGCAAAGAAAGTGAACGAAATGACATTTATATGCCACCGGTATATGCAGGCGAAAATCCTTTTTCAATGGAGGAATACTTAAATATTGTCATAAAAGAACAGAATGCACAGATTGTCGATTCCCCGGAAGAAGCAGATATTGTGTTAACTATGGCTAAGCCTGAAAATGAAAAGGAATTAAGCCTTATTGATAACAATTTCTTCTATGACGCTAAAGAAGAATCCGAAGAAAACATTGAAAAAGAAGAAATAAAAAATAATGAAAGTCAAGTTGTAGATAATGTATCAGATACACTTTTAACAATGACTGATAAAATAGAGGTTGTTGATAAAGATGCAAAAGATAGCATATCGGTACATGATGATTATGAGATTTAAAAAAAGGGGCATATAGCCCCTTTTTCTTATTTTATATGTATTGTATCATACGGTATGTCAATATTGTAAATTTGCCATAATTTTGCCACATGTATGCGAATATAACTTCCAGCTTTAAAGCTGTCGTCTAAATTTTCGGCCCAAATCGTCGTTTTTAGCTCATAGCCGTTAGGATTTAAGGCTGAACATAAGATATTTGCTGCAGGGGTATTTTTTTTGATTGTATAAGGACATTCTTTTATTACCCTATCTAATAGTTCAATTGCTAAATCCACGTCAGAATCATAAGAACACTCTATTGTAAATAATCGCCCGTTGTCATCTAATAATGTACCGTTCTCTATTACACATGAATCAACTACACTATTATTTATAAAATCAAATTTACCATCAGGTTTCTTTAAAACAACGTGTCTTGCGTTCATTCCGTATACTATACCCTCAGCTACTATTTGTCCCGCTGTATTAAATAATGAAATTTTATCTCCTACATCAAAAGGTTTTGTTGAAGATAATAAAAGTCCACTGATTATATTGCCTAACATCTGTTGACAAGAAAAAGTGGCAATAGCGATAATTAATGTACCACTTTGCAATAATGTTTTAGCAATTCCGTGGATAAATTTATAATGATTTAAATATAAACATATAATTACTATAATTCCAATTACTGTTAATATGCTTTTTACGAATTTTAATAACAGTGTACTTTTCTTTTTTGATATAAATTTAAACATTAATTCAATTACTGCAACATACACACATAATATTACTAAATGTAATAATGTTATTTTTATCAAATCATAGTTACCTCCTTTTTTTTATTTTTTTTCTTCATTATAAATATGATTTTATATAGTTTCTTTTCTTGGTTAGTAAAGATGGAATTTTAATAATAAAAATATAAAAATCCATACATATTATAATTGTAAAAATTTTAATATAAAGGAGGATATACATATGCCTAATTGGTGTAATACAAACATTATTATTAGTGGAAAAAGTAAAAAAGAAGAGTGTGACTTTTATCAAAACCTTATAATGTGGGTAAAAGAACCATGTATTGAAAATGGATTTGGTACTAATTGGTTAGGAAATGTAGTAGAGCGTTCAGGCATTGCTAAATGGGATGTATTGATAGGAGATTTTATCCCAACAGTAAAATGTAGAGGATGCATATTGGATTTGAATATAGACAATTCTGGCATTAGCTTACAGACTGAGACAGCATGGGTACCAATGATCAAAATGTGGAAAGATATTTGTGATAAATATTTTCCATCTGGTTATGATATTGTTTATTGGGCTGAGGAACCTGGTTGCGATGTTTATGAAACAAATGATTATATGTATGAAAATTCCTATGTTTTTGATAATCAAATCGAATCCTATGATGACGATGATTGTTTTAATGAAGAAGAGTTAACTCTTATGAAAAAATATGAATCGATGCATAGCTGCAGCGAAGATGAGCTTGTTGATATTTTATCGGAAATGTTAAACACAGATGAAAAAGATATTAATAAATTGCTGGAATTATTTAATGAAAGTAAATTTTCAGATGTCGTTTTTATTACAAAATGGAATTTTGTTTATATAGAAAATGTCGAATAATAAATTTGAAAGGATACAAAAAAAAATGAACGCTAGTTTACCAAATTTAGAATTACTTGAATTTCAGGCTAAATTTTATCTTAAATCATCTGAAGAATTCATGCAGAAATACGAAAAATTAAGCATAAAAAACAATTTATCTTTAGATTGTACTGTTTTCAAACAATTGTGGGGAAATACATCTACAGCATTTGACATTACAGAAAATGGTGAGCCAACATTTGGCGGTCAAGCAATGACGGAAGCGTATACTACAGTATTTAAAGAGTGCATTACAAATACATATATTGTTTTTATTAATAATAAAATTGCATATTTGGTAATTGATGCAACAGACAAATTTTTAGAAGATTTCAAAAACCAAAGTTTAAGAACAGTTAGTTATGCTCGTAAAAATTATTAAAAAGAGGGGCCTATAACGGTCTCTTTTTTTGTCCTGTTTGTTCAAATGAAAAAGAAGGGATTTTTATGTTTTTATTCATATTATAGATGAAACAATTTTTAATATAAGGAGGAATATGTAAATGAAACTGCTAACAGCAAAAGAGACTTATGAGAAAACAAAAATTATAGAAAAACGAAGAAAGGAAAAATTAAGACATCCATCAAAGCATAAGGAAAAAATAATGATGCGTGATATTATGGATTCAATTAATTTTTTTTCAGAAAAAAATAGGAATGATTATCATTTAGACACAGATTATCAATTTATAACAGAAAATATTGGTACAACATTGTTAAATTTAGGATATGATTTGATCTGTTATCGACAATTAAATCATCAGGCAATATTAAGAATATCGTGGGATGAAAATGCACAAGGAAAAGTATTTTTCGATAAGCTTAATGGTGAAATACAAACAATTAGTCTAAGTGAATTATTAAACATTATGTATGGTGATTAAAAAAAAGCAATTAGTTGTAAATGAAAAAGTCAGTCGTTTATACGGCTGACTTTTTTTTTAATAATTACCTACCATTGGAAAAGAGAAGATAATACATAATTTTAGAAGATTTAAAAAAACAAAATTTAAGAGCAGTTAGTTATGCTCATAAAAATTATTAAAAAGAGGGACCTTTAATTGTCTCTTTTTTTTCGTCCTGTTTGTTCATATTTTTATTGAATTTATAATTTAGGAGGAAACAAATATGAACAGAATTAAAGAAGGAAAAAGAAAAAGAGCTATCGAACTATTAACTGAAAGAGAATTTCAGATGATTCCAATGTCTAAAATTAAGACTGAAGATTATGGTATCGATTCGAATTACAATATGGATATGATGGACAGTGTGATTGAAGAACACGGTTTGTTATCCCCACTTTCTGTTGTAAAAGAAGGAGAGAAATACATAATCATCGATGGTGTTAGACGTTTTAAAAGTTTCGAAAGATTTTTCGATGGGAAAATACCTTGCTATATTGTCGGAAAAAATCTTTCAAAAGAAGATAGAACAATTTTAGCATTAGGCGCAAATAAGGTACATCGAGAAACGGATAATGAATTAAATATCAGATATACAAAATTGTTAATTAGCGAATGCAGTCAAGGAATGATAAAAGAACATAACATTTCATCTTCGTTGAGTAAATTAACAGGAATTAGTGATAGACAGGCTAGAAAATACAAAAGTATTGTTAATTTAGGCACTGAGGCTGTAATAGATAGTGTAAGCGAAAATAGATTAACAATTAACGAAGCGTGCGCTATAGCAACAAACGTTCCGGAAGAAAAGCAGGATGGATATGTTAAAATTATCAGTCAACTATCAAAACCAACAGCTAAATCATTTGTGGATAGAATCAGTAAAAACGATTTAACAAAGTCTGAAACAAAAGTAGTGGATAAAGTTATAAAAGACATTGATAATTTATCAACTAGTGAAGTTAATAAGGTTATCAGTATACAGTTCGATGATTTTAATTTTGCAAAAACATATAAAAAAATGAAAAATGATTTTATAAAATTTCTCAAATATGTTTCAGAATGTAAACCGGGAGACATTGAGGACATCGATGATGTTGTAGACTTGTGTAAAAAGATAGCGCTTAAGTATTAACGAAGAAGAAGAGGCTTATGTCTCTTCTTCTTTTATGTTGGTCATTATAAAAAATATTAATTTAATAAAAAATTGGAACCGAGTTCCGATTTTTATGAATGTTTAGCAATAGGCCTTTATTTTAAAATTATAATTAAAAAAAGTCAGCCATATAAACGGCTGACTTTTTTTAATAATTACCTGCCATTGGAAGAGTTATCTCTTATAATATCTGTGTCTGTGACAGATATAGGTAAATAAAGAGAACACACGGTAATGGAAAACATCTGTTTAGTCGTTTCTGCCTGTGTTGCAGTCTTAGAGCTTGTATATACAGTATACAGAGACAACAAAAAGAAATAACATAATTTAACTATACTTAAAATTAAAAATACGAGTATCTACTTAATATTATGAGTTGGATAGAACGGTAGAAGACCAGTCACCTTCTGCTACACAAAACTATAACAACAAAACCTATATTTACATAGTTCTTGAGGGACAACCTAACCAAGTAGAGAACGTATTTGTCTTGACAGATAATTAATAATTGATATAATTTTTTACTATTGCTCCATACATAAAATATTTACAGTTATAATATGTACAAAATCATTTTATTTTTTTATAATAATAAAAATACTATTTTTGCAAAGTAGTATATAGAAAAATTCGTGCTATAAAAATCGGAACTCGGTTCCGATTTTTATAATGCTTAATTGTGAACTACCCATCAATTAGGATTATTGTCACACACGAATCAAAAAAAAGGCCGTTCATCCACCAAACTAAAGGTAAGTAGTTTTCCGGCCTAAGATTATATAAATAATTTGGTTTACTTATTTTTTTATTAACCACAGTTTTCAGCTAATTTTGCATTTGTTTTTTTATTCACAGTAGTATTTTTTCTTTTTCTTATTACTTTTTTAATTAATTTTGGTCCTTTACCTAATACAGTTTCTTTAGTAATTATGCATTCTTTAATATTCTTATTACTAAAAGTAGAAAACATTATTTCAGTCATAAATGATTCTATAACTGATTTAAGACCTCTGGCACCAATCTTTTTCTTGATGGCAATGTCTGCTATTTCATACAGACTGTCTTTTTCAAAGGTAAGTTTTATGCCATTAGCTTTGAATAAAGCCTTATATTCAGACTCTAATGAATGCCTTGGTTCAGTAAATATCTTTACTAATTCTTCTTTTGATAATTCGTCTAATTGCACTATATTAGGTACACGACCTATTAATTCAGGAATCATTCCAAATTTAATAAGCATATCAGTTGAGAGTTCTTTTGGCTTTACACTTTCTGAAATACTATTAAATCCTAACACCTTTGGCTTTTCTGGTTCCAACATACCACTAAATGCTCCACCTAATATAAATAAAATATTAGATGTATTTATCATTACGTTACCGCCTAAAGGATTTTTACGGCCACCACTAATAGGAACACTAACATCAGCACCTTCTATAATTTTTAAAAGAGCATTTTGTACGCCCTCTCCTGAAACATCACGAGTAATAGAAGTACTGTTTCCTTTTCTACCAATCTTATCTATTTCATCAACAAAAACAACCCCTTTTTCTGCTAATTCAACATTACCCTCAGCAGCATTTAATAAACGTGTAAGAATACTTTCAACATCATCTCCAACATAACCAGCTTGTGTAAGCGAAGTGGCATCAGAAATAGCAAAGGGAACATTCATAATACTAGCTAATGTTTGCGCTAATAAGGTTTTACCACAGCCAGAAGGACCAACCATTAATATATTACTTTTTCGTATATTGCCGGTAGTATCTTTCAGTCTATGTATGTGATTACATAAAGCTACAGATAAAACTTTCTTGGTTCGATCTTGTCCAATAACACATTCGTCTAATTTTTGTTTAACTTCATTTGGAGTTAAGTTGAATTTAACTTCTGCATTCTGCTCGTTATCAACGACAACATCATCATCTTCGATTACTTTTGTCCCATATACAATATCTATAATTCGATCTATACAATTTTGACAAATCATAACAGTTTCATCTTCGCCATAAAAGAGACGTTCACAAGCATCATAACTCTTTCCACAAAATGAGCACTTTTTATCTTTATTTTCCATAGTTATTGTTCTCCTTTCTACTATTTCTTACCTTATAGTTTAAAATAAATTATAAATAAGGTGATAATCCAACGAATTAATACTCCAAGTAAATATACAACGGGTACCCATGGTAAATATCTTAATAAACTATTTTTAATACATTTTATATCTTCTTTTATGGCTTCCATAATAAAGCCCTCCTTTACTTGTCCTTTTTCTTATATAATAGCATATGATTTTCACCACATTAATTTTGGCGTAAACTATAATTAATTTATATAATAATCAGCCTATGGAATAAAAATATTCTGTTTATCGTTCAAAATCATCATCGTAACTTATTTCTTGAATAATATCTCCTTTATCACTTTCTAAACTATCGGCATCATTTTGAAATTCATTACCATAATCAATCCAAATACCTTCATCATCTGCAAAGTGTTCATGAATACCCGCAGTTCTATCAACCCAAATTGAATGTTTAAGTCTCTCAGATGCATATGTATACAATGTAGGGTCAGCACACATACGAAGAATGTCAGGATTATATCTTAAATTATTTAAAAAATCTTCTCTATCATAAAAGTCTTGTTCAATATTGTCACGTCCATTTAAATAAGAAGCATAAGTTAAATTTTCAACAAAATTATTAGGAACAGAATTTAATGAAGAGATATAATTTATATCAATTTTTTTATTTTCTAAGGCTATAGCTAATGCTTTGCTAGGAATTTCTTGATGAATGGATGAAATCATAGTGTTCCAATTAATATTATTATAAAAATATTTTAAAAAATCTTCATTTAATTCATAAAATGGTCTGTCAATGTCAAATAAAGCCCAATTTATTTCATCCTCATTATTTTCTAATATTTGAAATAATTCATATCGCATTCCATCTAATACAGGAATTGCAGCTCCCCAAACCCTATAACCAATTAGAAATACTAATTTATTCCAATTAATTTGTGAGTGGCAGTCTTTTATCAATTGATGTCTATAAGGACACAATGGATTAATTAATATATGTTCGATTGACAAATCATTTTGATATTTCAATACGAAATCATAAGGTATACTATTACAAGTTGATATAACAAGCCATCCCAAATTATCATTAGGAATACCTATTTTTGTGATGTCTAAATTATTTATTTTTTCTTTTAATTTTGCATAATCAAAAAAAATGTTATCTTTCATTCATAAAAACCCCTTCTATTTCTAAGTGAACTACCCATCACCTAAAGATAATGGGCTTCTAGAAGATACCTGGGTATCTTCATTTGAGAAGTTTGATATTTAAGTCTCCACCTATTTATTAGGCTATCCTTATTCTTACAGGCGTGTCCACTTCGCCTCTAGCATATATAGCTTCTAAGCTAACAATGTTACTTTTACGCAGGATGTTAAGGGCTCCGTTTACATCAG
>ERZ773243.331-NODE-331-length-71187-cov-9.725749_pt1 | contig 71187 bp, 61 predicted proteins | sample MGYA00580520_ERZ773243 | MGnify/ENA primary metagenome ERZ773243 (study PRJEB29015, sample SAMEA2737747) | human gut metagenome | biome: human gut; feature: human-associated habitat; material: faeces | place: China | collected 2012 ... | reverse complement strand
TTCAGAGCAAGAACCATAAATACTTCTTTTTCCATATAACGTAGCTTAGGCATCAGGTATGCAGCGGCTTTCTTAGGATTGCCTAAATGCACCTTTTCGCAGGTGTGTGAAGCTCTTTTTAAAAGCTCCATACAAGCCGAAACCTTTACTGCCTGATTCAGTGTCAAACCTAATGCCTTAAGCTCGTCTACAGTCCTGTTCAGCATTTTAAATACTTCATTATTGTTGTCACATATCTTGGCAGCTTTCTTTTCATCACCAATAATGCAGGACAACAAATCCTTGGTGCTTATAGTTTCCACACCATACACTGCTACAGCTTCTTGAACCTTCATAATCTCAATTCCTCGCTTCCGCTCACAGACCGTCAACCCTGCGAGCATTTTTTTTTGCTTTTAGCAGCATTTATTAAGCGGGGAACGATTGAAGGCAAGGACAGCTTGCTGCACTGTTTATCCTTGCCGCAAATGCAAGTGAGACGCTATAATGCGGCTAGGGAAAAGCAGATTACTCATACAATTCTTTGTATTTTAATATTATGTCAAAGCTTTCATCGTAAATATATACATTACATAAATAATCCTCTTTTTCCATTTTGAAGACATAGTCTCCTCCTTTAATACTACTTCGTTTACTTTTCCATCCATCACCATCTAATTTATAAAACAATATTTTTTTTATATCCATTTTATTATATCTCGATTTATCATAATTGTATATAAAATTGAAATTTGCTTTTATTCTATAGCCCTCCTTAAAAGTTATTCCTTTTTTCTCTTCTAACTTTAATTCTGTAACCACTGATTCTAAAATATACTGCTGTTTTTCTATAGGTGGTAATAATAAAATTTTATACGAAACAGGGAAAATCACACCTATGACTAAAAGAAGTCCAGCTAATGCTCTAATGATCTTCATAATATACCTCCATTAATCATAGATATTTCCAATCAATACAGCTTCTCTAATTGAATACACGGTAGTACCCAAACTACTAACAGAGCCAATTTCTACAGTTATAGGTCCCCCATCAAAGCCTTTAGAAACATTCGCACTAACAATAGCAGCTCCTCCAAAGCCTTGACTTGTCCCAGCTATAGCTTGGTGAAGGTTTTTATTATTTTGATCATATTTGTTTTTCCATTCTATGTCTACATTACCTTCTCCGTATCCACCAGATACAGGAGGACTTGCCCCCGCACCTATATTTCCTTGTAAAAACAAATATACATTACCTTGTTTATCAAGTATATAACCACCATCAGAAGAAATGAAATCTAAAACACCTACGCCCAAGGTAACAAAGACATAATCACTAGTCATCTTTTTAGGATCAGGTAAAATTTCAAATTTAATAGCCATCTCTGTTCCATGAACAACATGCCTATTAAATTCTTTTCCATCATATGCCTCTGTCATAACACCTTTTTCATCAACATAGTACATACTACCATCTGGCAATGACACTATTTGATCATGTAGATTGGTATTATCTATTAAGTCTTGTACAGTCTGGTCACCATAAACAATAACTTCTCCAGGAGTCAGGTATACTGGATTTCCATTTAAATCTACACCTACTTCTTCAGCCGGCCCTCCAATTTCGCCAGCCTTTTTTGCTAACCACATAGCATCTTGAATGGCATCTATATTAGTATACTTTTCTCGAACGGCCTTCTCTTTTTCAGGATCACCATTACAAGCCGCTAATTCTCTTTGATAATCATTCCACTGTTTATGAGTCAAGTAATTATTCTTCGTACCACTGGAAGCTGTACCAGCACATGCCTGTGCATTGTCAGCAACAACCTGAGATACTACACCACCGATAAGAGCACTTGCCCACTGATGCATCGCAGGATCATCCTTAAACATATCGCTTAACTTATCTTGGATCATTTCGTTAATCATTGCTCCAGATGCACCTGCAAGGAACCCACTATCAGTAAGTTCGCTCATGATGCCACCTACAAGGGCGTGAAGGGCGTTCTTTTCTGCACTGCCTTCTTTCCAGCCATTTTTTATAGCCAAATCGCCTACTGCTTTATATGCAATCTCTCCAAAAAGTCCAGCCAGTTCCTGACGTTCTTCGACCTTGGTCTTATCAAAGATTTCTCCCAGCTTATTGAGGCTGTTTTTAGTATCACGATTAAGTCCAGCTAGGTCCTGCTTCTGATTTTCTTTATCCCTGATTTCTATTTCGCCTTCAGATACAGTTGCTTTGGTTGTGCTTTCTGCATCATCCTTGGCACCTACGCCAATATTGGGTGTTACACCAGCATCTTTATGTTCTGCTCCTGCAGATGTGTCAACATTGATGCCAGTGCTGCCAGCTTCATATTCAGCTTTGTTTTTAATATCTTCATAGGTCAGTGTGCCTGTGGAGATTTTATTTTTGTCTTTTTCAGCTTCACTGGAGATAATACCGCCTTTAAGGTCGGTGTTTTCACCTACGTTAATGTCAAAGCCTTCTTTACCTGCGTAGATACCGCTCTGGTCGGTTACGCTTTCGTATTTGCTGTCAACGTCGCTCTTGCCGGCACTACCAAAGATACCTGTCTTGTTGGCATTGTTAACCTTGTCTTTTTTATCAAGGTTATCTTGGCTATCTTTCTTATTCTGTCCGCTAAGGTCTATACCTATACCAAAGCCAGCAGAAGAGTTCTTTTCTTCATAGGAATTCTTATCCTGCTTGCTTTCAATATTAAGGTCTCCACCTACGTTGCCGGTTACTTTTTCACCACTCAGCTTACCACCTTTAATATTGGTGTCCTTGCCGCTGATGAAGTCCAGGTTCTTATCTGCCTTTACAGTGCTTTCATTGTAGGAAGTGCTGTTGGCATCTACTTCACCTTTGCTCTTGCTTCCGCTTATAGTTACACTGCTTACCTGACCTGTTGCAATGTCAAAGCCTACGCCTACACTTGCACTGCTGGACTTGGAATCCTGCTCCAGCTTGTTAGTGGTTTCAGACGCAGTTACATTAAGGTTTTCTTTAGCATCTAAGGTGACATCCTTGCCTTCAACATTACTGCCCTTAATATTAATGTCTTTTTCTGTAGAGGTAATCTTTACATCACCTTCAGCTTTGACATTGCTGCCATTGGCAACTACGGTTGTGCTGCTGCTTTCGCTCTTGCTCTTGGTGCTGCCAATGCTTACGTTAATAGAAACTCCCTTAGACGGGTCTTTTACGGCATCTTTTATCAGGCCTGCATTTTTCTCAATGGATTCTACAGCCTTGTAGCCATGAAGCGCAGCAAGGCGTTTGTCTTCTACCTGATTTGCACGCTCTACGTGGCTTACGGCTTCGTTTACCTTGTCGATTACTTGCCCACCAATGGACACACTGAGGCCGCTGCGCTTAAATTCATGTTTTTCCTGTGCGTTATAGATACTGTCAGTGTTTTCGATATTAACATTGCTGCCGCTGATGTTAATATTCTCTTTAGCGATAACGCTGCTGCCTTTAATATTGGCATCCTTTTGAGCCTCAAGCTCTACGCTGCCCTTTAAGCTGCCTACAGTGCTGCCGACCTGTTCAGTGTTCTGGTTGGCATACTGGTCTTTCCTCTTTTCCTTGCCAATAGTAAAGCCTAAGCCGCCTCCACTAAGAAGTCCGCTCTTCTTGACAGATTTAATATATTCGCTTTCGCTAGTCTGCTCTGCGCTTTCAATATTCAAGTTACCACCTGCTTTTACGCTTACGTCATTGTCAGCTACTACGTTGCTGCCTTTGACGTTTGTATCCTTGCCACTTTGAATATCTACGCTGCCTGCAGAAACATTACTGCTTACTACACCGCTAATATTGCTGTAGTCATAAATATCAGTAGTCTTGGAGGACAGGAAACCTTTGGATTTCTCGTGGGATTCGTGGAGCTTTTCATGGTATTCATTCTCATTAGTAATATTGACGTTGCCATCTGCAGCAAGGCTGGCCTTGCCTTCCTCACTGGTAAGACTGCTGCCCTTGATGTTAATATCACTGCCTGCCAAGACAGAGATATCCTCTTTGCCTGCTATATTGGTTCCTTTTACCTTTTCATCCACTACCTTGTCGTGGTAGTAGTTGCTGCCACCACGGCTGCCTAACTGTGTTTCCTCACTATAGCTGTCCTTTACGGCATTTATATTGACATTGCCACCTGCCTGGATAGCAGTGTTTTTATCTGCAGCAATGAGTCCGCCCTGGATATTGACATCACTGCCTGCGTTGATATTCACATTTCCGCCAGTAAGCACGCTCTGCTGGTTCTCAACGCTATGGATTTCCGCTGAGGAACCTGGGCATACTACGCCTACGTGCTTTTCATTGGCTACTGTTACTATATCAACATTTTGGCCTGCATTCAAGTCAAGGTTCTTATCTGCTGCAAGCACGCTGCCTTTATTTATAATATCCTTTTCAGCGTTGATGCTGAGATTTTGGCCAGCACTAATAGAACCAGCGTTACCTACAGTTTTCTGGTTCAGTCCTTTATACTGGCTTTCTTTCACATTGGCTTCATTAATGACATTTTCACCTTTGAGGATTGCATCCACTCTGGCACGGATGCTGCCGCCCTTGTTGGTGATGTTCTTGTCCGCATCCAGCTTGACGTTTTCACCAGCGATACGGCCACCAAGGTTATTGATGTTCTCACCTTTAAGGTCTACTGTTCCGTCAGCCTTGATGGTGCCAATGTTTTCTATATTCTCTTTGGAGTAGATGGCTACATCTCCACCTACGATGAGTGCTCCGTCAGAAGTCAAGTCCGCTGCTCTTACAGAAGCAAGGAATACTTCTGGTACAAGCACCTTCTGTCCGTTTATATTTTCTTCTACCAGCCATACTATATCACTGGTCAGGGATGCCATCTGCTCTGCGGTCAGGGCTACGCCTATTTCAAGGTTCAGCTCCTCAGCTGCTACGGCACCTGCTTCCATGAGGGCCGCAAACTGCTCCATGTCGCTTCCATAGTCACCAAGATATGGTCTGCCTGTGAGCTTTGCAATCTGCTCGATGACAAACTTCTGCTCAAAATAACCGTCACCTAAGCGCTTACTTACCTTTTCAGGGTCAGCCTTTACCCTTTCAAGCAGATAGTCGCTGGAAAGGAATTCGTGGTAGTCCGCATACTTCTTGTCAGTCTCAATAAGGTACTTGGCACTGGGGTCATTATTAAGCTTATAAATCTTGCTGCTTACATTAAGGCTTTCAATACCTAAAAGCTTGTCCTGATTCAAAGGATTGTTTTCTGCAGCACTGTTGCCGGAAAGCTTGTCCTCAACATCTGTAGGAACAGTCTTTTCCCTGTCGTCATACTGCTTGCCGTCTGCTTCCAGTGTCTTGTTGACGGTTTTTGCTGCATTGATCTTCACGCTGCAAATGTAAGTGAGACGCTATAATGCGGCTAGGGAAAAGCAGTTAAATACATTCATCTTTATTCTATAATTAACTATATTTATACTTTATATATCTTTAATTTTGTATTTAGATTATCATTTGATAGTTTCATAAAAAACCTATCCTTTTTCATTAAGATTTCTTTCTTTTCATTGCTTGATTCTATAACTTTCCAGCCTTGTTTTTTTATGCAATCATCTGCTAATTTCATAAAATTTGTTTTCGAGGAAAATATAAACTCTAATTCAGTTTTTTTATCGCCAAAGCGTTTCCCCTTTTTTATATAAATTTCTTGAAGATCATCAGATATACCAATTTTTTTTACTTCAAAAAGTAAATCTGCTTGTACCAAAGCTGATTCTTTTTGATTATAGACAACAAATGGAATGATATAAGAGCAAGAAAAAAATATAATAGCACTAACTAATAAAATTTTAAAAAGATCTTTTTTATCATTCATATCTACCTCTTATTATTAATTACAAGTTCCCGCCAAGTATTTCCCTTCTCTTTGGTAACAATATATTTAATATTATTCTTTGTATATATTATTTGTTCTATGTCACCTTCACGCTTCCATCCAGATTCATTTATTTTCTCCCACTGATTATCTTCTAAAATTCTCGCATATTTATTAATATCAAAATGAGGAGAACTAAATCTAGCATCACAGTGAAAAGATCTGAAGCCATTGGAAAAGAATAACATATCACTATCTATGGGTACCTGGCACATTAAGAAGGCCTTTGTTTTCTCAAATCTATCATATTCCATTTTTTCATTTCCTAATGCAATAAAACAGGACAGGCAAGCTACCAAAAGATACAATATAATTCTCATAATCCCTCCTTAGCATTGCCAATATACTCTACTTTTGCTTGAGCAAGTACTCCGCCTAAAAATGTGTTAGAAACACCATAACTAGCTAGAAGCTCTCCATTACTTCCGCTGATACCTATATTAATTATATGGGAATAAGTCCCTCCAATAGAAGACCCTTGATATATCTCAGCCAATTCTTTCGCAGTATAAGAACCACTTATAGCTTGTGAATTATACTCAAGATTAAAAACTGTTATAGCTTTAATAACATTGCTCATAGTATATTTAGCAAGATCTAAATCCCCACCAATACCAACTACAGAAACCCTGTATATATTATGTTTACTATCCATCGCATATCCAGTTGATCCAGAAAAAAGTTTAACGCTTCCACCTATAGAAAGACTTCTCATTTCATTCTCCCTCCATGAAGAAACATCTATATTTTTCCCTACTTCAAATGCGGTTAACAATTGTCTCAAATTGTTACTTGCATTAATGTCATCTGGCAAAACATTTAAACTTCCACCTAACTCAGGATCATATCCATATTCATATCCAAAGCCCTCTTTTTCACCAGTCATTCCTTGTTCTGTCTGAGTTCTAGATAGTTCGATGTAATAATTATTCACTTCTTCTTTCTTCTTAGCTTTTTCCTCTTCTGTTAGGTCTGCTCTTCTATCTATTTCATCTAATTTAGCCCTTCTTTCTCTCTCTTGCTCATGAGTCAAGTAATTATTCTTTGTACCACTAGAAGCTGTACCAGCACCTGCCTGTGCATTGTCAGCAACAACCTGAGATACTACACCACCGATAAGAGCACTTGCCCACTGATGCATCGCAGGATCATCCTTAAACATATCGCTTAACTTATCTTGGATCATTTCGTTAATCATTGCTCCAGATGCACCTGCAAGGAACCCACTATCAGTAAGTTCGCTCATGATGCCACCTACAAGGGCGTGAAGGGCGTTCTTTTCTGCACTGCCTTCTTTCCAGCCATTTTTTATAGCCAAATCGCCTACTGCTTTATATGCAATCTCTCCAAAAAGTCCAGCCAGTTCCTGACGTTCTTCGACCTTGGTCTTATCAAAGATTTCTCCCAGCTTATTGAGGCTGTTTTTAGTATCACGATTAAGTCCAGCTAGGTCCTGCTTCTGATTTTCTTTATCCCTGATTTCTATTTCGCCTTCAGATACAGTTGCTTTGGTTGTGCTTTCTGCATCATCCTTGGCACCTACGCCAATATTGGGTGTTACACCAGCATCTTTATGTTCTGCTCCTGCAGATGTGTCAACATTGATGCCAGTGCTGCCAGCTTCATATTCAGCTTTGTTTTTAATATCTTCATAGGTCAGTGTGCCTGTGGAGATTTTATTTTTGTCTTTTTCAGCTTCACTGGAGATAATACCGCCTTTAAGGTCGGTGTTTTCACCTACGTTAATGTCAAAGCCTTCTTTACCTGCGTAGATACCGCTCTGGTCGGTTACGCTTTCGTATTTGCTGTCAACGTCGCTCTTGCCGGCACTACCAAAGATACCTGTCTTGTTGGCATTGTTAACCTTGTCTTTTTTATCAAGGTTATCTTGGCTATCTTTCTTATTCTGTCCGCTAAGGTCTATACCTATACCAAAGCCAGCAGAAGAGTTCTTTTCTTCATAGGAATTCTTATCCTGCTTGCTTTCAATATTAAGGTCTCCACCTACGTTGCCGGTTACTTTTTCACCACTCAGCTTACCACCTTTAATATTGGTGTCCTTGCCGCTGATGAAGTCCAGGTTCTTATCTGCCTTTACAGTGCTTTCATTGTAGGAAGTGCTGTTGGCATCTACTTCACCTTTGCTCTTGCTTCCGCTTATAGTTACACTGCTTACCTGACCTGTTGCAATGTCAAAGCCTACGCCTACACTTGCACTGCTGGACTTGGAATCCTGCTCCAGCTTGTTAGTGGTTTCAGACGCAGTTACATTAAGGTTTTCTTTAGCATCTAAGGTGACATCCTTGCCTTCAACATTACTGCCCTTAATATTAATGTCTTTTTCTGTAGAGGTAATCTTTACATCACCTTCAGCTTTGACATTGCTGCCATTGGCAACTACGGTTGTGCTGCTGCTTTCGCTCTTGCTCTTGGTGCTGCCAATGCTTACGTTAATAGAAACTCCCTTAGACGGGTCTTTTACGGCATCTTTTATCAGGCCTGCATTTTTCTCAATGGATTCTACAGCCTTGTAGCCATGAAGCGCAGCAAGGCGTTTGTCTTCTACCTGATTTGCACGCTCTACGTGGCTTACGGCTTCGTTTACCTTGTCGATTACTTGCCCACCAATGGACACACTGAGGCCGCTGCGCTTAAATTCATGTTTTTCCTGTGCGTTATAGATACTGTCAGTGTTTTCGATATTAACATTGCTGCCGCTGATGTTAATATTCTCTTTAGCGATAACGCTGCTGCCTTTAATATTGGCATCCTTTTGAGCCTCAAGCTCTACGCTGCCCTTTAAGCTGCCTACAGTGCTGCCGACCTGTTCAGTGTTCTGGTTGGCATACTGGTCTTTCCTCTTTTCCTTGCCAATAGTAAAGCCTAAGCCGCCTCCACTAAGAAGTCCGCTCTTCTTGACAGATTTAATATATTCGCTTTCGCTAGTCTGCTCTGCGCTTTCAATATTCAAGTTACCACCTGCTTTTACGCTTACGTCATTGTCAGCTACTACGTTGCTGCCTTTGACGTTTGTATCCTTGCCACTTTGAATATCTACGCTGCCTGCAGAAACATTACTGCTTACTACACCGCTAATATTGCTGTAGTCATAAATATCAGTAGTCTTGGAGGACAGGAAACCTTTGGATTTCTCGTGGGATTCGTGGAGCTTTTCATGGTATTCATTCTCATTAGTAATATTGACGTTGCCATCTGCAGCAAGGCTGGCCTTGCCTTCCTCACTGGTAAGACTGCTGCCCTTGATGTTAATATCACTGCCTGCCAAGACAGAGATATCCTCTTTGCCTGCTATATTGGTTCCTTTTACCTTTTCATCCACTACCTTGTCGTGGTAGTAGTTGCTGCCACCACGGCTGCCTAACTGTGTTTCCTCACTATAGCTGTCCTTTACGGCATTTATATTGACATTGCCACCTGCCTGGATAGCAGTGTTTTTATCTGCAGCAATGAGTCCGCCCTGGATATTGACATCACTGCCTGCGTTGATATTCACATTTCCGCCAGTAAGCACGCTCTGCTGGTTCTCAACGCTATGGATTTCCGCTGAGGAACCTGGGCATACTACGCCTACGTGCTTTTCATTGGCTACTGTTACTATATCAACATTTTGGCCTGCATTCAAGTCAAGGTTCTTATCTGCTGCAAGCACGCTGCCTTTATTTATAATATCCTTTTCAGCGTTGATGCTGAGATTTTGGCCAGCACTAATAGAACCAGCGTTACCTACAGTTTTCTGGTTCAGTCCTTTATACTGGCTTTCTTTCACATTGGCTTCATTAATGACATTTTCACCTTTGAGGATTGCATCCACTCTGGCACGGATGCTGCCGCCCTTGTTGGTGATGTTCTTGTCCGCATCCAGCTTGACGTTTTCACCAGCGATACGGCCACCAAGGTTATTGATGTTCTCACCTTTAAGGTCTACTGTTCCGTCAGCCTTGATGGTGCCAATGTTTTCTATATTCTCTTTGGAGTAGATGGCTACATCTCCACCTACGATGAGTGCTCCGTCAGAAGTCAAGTCCGCTGCTCTTACAGAAGCAAGGAATACTTCTGGTACAAGCACCTTCTGTCCGTTTATATTTTCTTCTACCAGCCATACTATATCACTGGTCAGGGATGCCATCTGCTCTGCGGTCAGGGCTACGCCTATTTCAAGGTTCAGCTCCTCAGCTGCTACGGCACCTGCTTCCATGAGGGCCGCAAACTGCTCCATGTCGCTTCCATAGTCACCAAGATATGGTCTGCCTGTGAGCTTTGCAATCTGCTCGATGACAAACTTCTGCTCAAAATAACCGTCACCTAAGCGCTTACTTACCTTTTCAGGGTCAGCCTTTACCCTTTCAAGCAGATAGTCGCTGGAAAGGAATTCGTGGTAGTCCGCATACTTCTTGTCAGTCTCAATAAGGTACTTGGCACTGGGGTCATTATTAAGCTTATAAATCTTGCTGCTTACATTAAGGCTTTCAATACCTAAAAGCTTGTCCTGATTCAAAGGATTGTTTTCTGCAGCACTGTTGCCGGAAAGCTTGTCCTCAACATCTGTAGGAACAGTCTTTTCCCTGTCGTCATACTGCTTGCCGTCTGCTTCCAGTGTCTTGTTGACGGTTTTGGTTGCATTGATCTTCACGCTGCCTGTAGCACCAAGCACTGCAAGACGTTCGCTGTCCGCACCCGGCTCCTGGTCATATACATTATGATCCTCATAAGGAATGACAGTTGTACCATATACCCAGTGGCAATGTAAATGCATTCTAGTATGCTTTTTATACTTCCAATAATGGTTATCCTGTCCCAGATCATCGTGATGGATCGTACCCTGATAACCAATATTTTCTACTACATTACCTGCATTAATGGTCAAATCCTTGCCAGCCATGATTTTGCTGTAATGGTTGGTTACATTATTATCTGCATTGATAGTGATGTTGCCGCTGGCAATGATGTTGGCATCATTGGTTTCTTCCTTAATGACGCCTGTATGGATGGTCCTTGTAAATTCACGCATAGCATCATAATAACGTGAACCTTCAAGATGGGGAATCTTGTAGGAGATATATTCATAGGTAACATCCCAGTCAGTAACAAACTTGTCCTTGACGTTTTCTACATTGTCTGCGTTTATGGTGATATTCTTCTCACTCTCAATATCACTGGAACGGTTGAGAAGAGTATTTTCTGCATTCAAAGTAAGGTCTCCTGCTGCACTTATCACGGAGCCCTGCTTATAATTACTGTTATTCCTGTTGTAGATATTATCTGCGCTTATCTCACCGCTGCCGCCTACAGCAATCAGTCCGTCCTCATTAACAAAATCCTTGTCCGTTCTTTCTTTGAGGTTTCCGGATACAAAAATGCTGCCCAGGCTTTGGTTGGTAAAGCTGCCTGCAGAAATATCCGCATCTTTTCCAATACCAATATAGCTACTGTCTTCGTTGGTAAAACGGCCGACTTCAGCTGTCAAATTGCCCTGTACGTCTATGGCAGATCTGGTATTCAGCATATTATCTGCTACGATGATGCTGTCATTGCCTGTATGGATGCTGCCCATATCCTTATTTACAAAGCTGCCAGCAGTGAGCTTGCTGTTGCCGTCAAAATAGATATTTGCTGCAGTATTGGTTACGGTGCGTTTACCATTAAGCTCCAGATCCTGACCTGTCATGAGGGCAGTATTGGCATTAGTAATATCCATACCACTTACCTTCATGGTCTGGCCTGCAAGCATGGTGGATTTATTGTTGTCCATGGATGCATCTACTTTTACATCCATATTCTCTGCTGCAGAGATAAGGGAATTAGCTTCATTTACAATACTTCCTGCAGCGATAGTGGCATCTGCACCTGATTTTAAGGTAGACTTTTCCTGATGCAGTCTACCTGCTACAGTGATGTCCATATCCTTGCCTGATTCTATATAGCCATTTGCGGTATTATCCATGTTTCCTGCATGGATAACAACGTTTTCCTTGCCGCCTATCTTGCTGGTATTCTCTAAAAGTCCGTCTGCAGAAATATGCAGCTCATTGCCCCACAGCTCGCTGCGGTCCACAGTAAGATTATTGGTAACTATATCAAGCCTTTCAGGATTACGTCCGTTAAGTCCGTCTCCGTTTACCAGCATGTCTCCCTTGGAGCTGCTGAACTTCATATTGCCATCTGCCCAGTTAGTTACTTTACCGGTAGAGATGATTACATTATCCGTATTGATAAAGCCTAGGCCATTGACACTGATGCCATTGGCATTAGCGATTACTACACTGGCCTTGTTGCCTGCCACTTCAAGATAGCCGTTCAGGGTACTTGCCTTGGAGCTGGTTACTTCATTTAGGATTACCCTTGTGCCCTTACCTGCAAGGAACATATTACGGTCTATGTATCCGCCCAGCTCTGTCTTGACGTACTTGGTAGCATTATTAAGGATAATTCCGCTGGACTTGATATTAAAATCACTGTACAGGTTTCGGGATACGCCATTGGCGTTTACTTCAGCAATCTGGACAAGGTCTACACCATTTGCGGCATGGTCAATTATGGGCTTGTATTTTCCGTCCGCATTTGCGTCGGCTACAAGTCCTAAGCTTTCATCTTTTACCTTGTCCTGCTTTACTGTACCAGCTACACCTGAAATATCTGCTATTTCAGGATTTGTAAGCTCGTCCGGTGTTCTAGGAGGTTCAGTTTTTGGAGGCTCTACAGGCTTGTCGGGGTCTGTTTCCTTTATGGATATGCTGGCCTCATCCTTGGCCTGCAGGTTTTCCTTGCTGTATTTTACTTTCTCACCTGCAATTGCGATGCTGCCGTTAGCAGTATAGATACTGCCTTTCACATCTACAATGTTTTTGGCAGCTATATCTATGCTGCTCATAGCATTTATGCTGCCGCCTAAGGTAGCTGCACCTTCATTTACACGGATGGTAAGATTATTGGAAGCATCTAATGCACCTGTATTATTCAGTCCCCTGGCTGCATTTATGGACAGATTGGCAGGATTACGTTTAAAATTGCCGCTGCCTTCTACCTCTTCATATTCCTCACCAGCTATTAGCTTACCACTGTTGTCTAAAGTACCACCCAGCTCAATATCTACCTTGCCACGGGCAGAAAGAGCCGCCTTGTTTTCTATATCACTGTTATTGGCATCTATGATTATATCGCCACCAGATGTTATGCTTGTCATGACATCTGCCTGAGCACCATCTATTTCTATGGTCTCACGTTTGTTTTCCTCAAATACTATCTTGCCATTATTGGTGATGCTGAGATTCTTTTGGGCAGCAAGATTGCCACCTATCTTCATTCCCAGTCCCTGATTGGTGCCAACTAGGCTGATCTTGCCTGCATACATTCCGCCCAGTGCCCCGATATCCAGATTCACCCCGCTGCCCTCACTATGCAGCGGTGCTGCAGGATTTCCGTTGGCGTCTATATGGTTCTTGCCTGCGATTACGTTTATCTCATCCTGTGCCCAGATTTCTGCGTTGATATCTGCCGCATAGGCATAGATATCCAATTTGCTGGCAGGTGCATATTGATACTGATCGACAGGCATGATGCCTGCACCAGCTACGTTTATCTTTCCTTTTTCTACAGTAAAGCCATTAAGAGTTCCGTCCGTGTTGATATTGGGCCTGCCTGTAGTAAGGACTGCACGGTCCACGTTGATAAAGCCTGCTCCGTTGACATTAATGCCGTTGGGGTTGGCTATGATAAGGTTCGCCTTGCTGCCTGCAATTTCCATAAAACCGTTAAGGCTTGTAGCACCAGTGCCAGTTACCTCCTGCATAATAGTCTTGGCTGCATTGCCTGCCAGATTAGCATTGACATTGACCTTGCCTGCAAGAGCTGTGTCTACAGGCGCCTTTCCAGCATTATTATTAAATACAAGGCCTTCCTTGCCAACATTAAAGGAACCTGCCTTGTTATGGGACAAGCCTGCAGCATTGGGTGCTGCAATATCCACCACAGGGGCAGATGCCTTGGGAGCAGCAAAGGCAGTATAGCATGGCAGTGCCGCCTGCATCTGTAACGATACTATTATTGCATAAGCTATAAGCTTCTTTTTACGGCTTGTAAATCTTCCCATGATTACGCACTCCTTAAACCGAATCTAAATTATAGCCATATAAGGCTGTCAAATCTGTGCTGTGAGAGTAAATCCGTATGTTCTGCTATCGCAGGTAAATCCATCTGGTTTCTTTATAGGCCAGCCTACAAAAGCATCATAATTAAATATACCAACCTGACCACGCATACCAATAGCTCCACCTACCAGCTCTGTACCTAAAAGATATTCAGTAGATGGTCCAGATACCTTGCCGTAGTCTATAGCAAGGTAAAGCTGGTGTGGATAGTGTTCTATAGGAAGTCGGAGTTCGTTTCTGATAACGATACCGTCTTCTGCAGACAAGGTCTGCTCTCCGTCAAAGCCACGTACACTGTACCAGCCACCGATAGAAAAATGCTCGCTTCCATAGATTCGCTGATCAGCCTTCTGTGCCCTTACGGTCAGATTGTACTGGGCATCATAGCCTTCACCCATAGAAACAGGTGCTATGAAGTTGGCGTTAAAAAGATACATATTGTATTGGGTTGTAGCTTCACCGCTCATACCATCCGTCGGTCCGGCATCGGCAAACCACGGCAGTCCCTTCTGCCATTTCAAAGAGGTATCAAGTACACTTGGGCCAAGATACTGTCTATGGTTAAAACCAGCCTGCATAGCGGTAGTCTTTTGTCTCTGAACCTCTATCTCTGTTCCATCTATATAGCTGTGACGTGTCTTATGGACAAAGCCAAGCTCAAAGTCCGTTTTATAAGTCCTGCCACGATTTACTAAATGAGTCCATGTAAGAGAGGTATTGGTAAATTCACCACTTGATACAAAGGGGTTTACAGCATACTCTACAGTCTGGTGGTAATCATTCTTGCTGTGACTGAAGCTAATCCTTTCGTTACCGAAGGGAACCGAGTAATACAAGCTGTTGGCACGAGTACCCTTCTTCTCACCAGACTGGGTAGCATCTTCATTCCAGCTTACATAGAACAAATCATTTGCTGAAAAAGGCTGGGACAGCTGAAAACCACCAGTCATCTGAACCTTGCCAGTCTCATCCGTACCAGAATTATCTACAGTTGCAAACAAGCTCCACGGCTTGCTGCGTTTTACCTCTATAATAAGCTCGCTTTCGCCTTCATTAGCTCCTGGCTTTATCTTAATATCTGCATTCTGATTAGGTACGTTATTGAAATTATCTATAGCCTGCTCAATGTCCCTGATATTAAGCAGCGAACCTCTACCCATTGGCATTGCATTATGCCAGGTTCTCCATGTTTCTTCTTTAAAGCGGATATCTGAGATAATGCCAGGCATTAAAGTAAAGAACATCTTGCCATTGGACAGATCCTGCTGCTCAACATAAACACGGGTAGTTACATAACCACGATTCACGATTTCCGCATTGATGCGCCCCATAAGCTCATTAATACCTTTTACGCCAATCTTTTGACCATTAAAATTTGCAAGATATTGATTAATCCAAGCGAATTTATAGCCGAACTTTTCTGCCTTCAGAGAAAACTGCTTTACCAAAAAGGAGTTTTCTTCCTCAGGCAACAAAAAAACTTCTAAACTGCTGCCTTGCTGTTGTGTTTTGGTCATAGACTGACCCACACGATACTGCAATTCCTTTTCAGCACGTTTAGAAGCTTGTTCCTGTTCTTTTTGTTGTAATATCTGTTGCTGTTTTTGCACAAGATTATCCTGAGGCGCAGAATATACAGTACCTGCTCCCAGATTCAGGGCACTTATAACAACCAAGAAAAATACCTGCGAATTCCATCTTTTCATAGCTCTAATCCCCTTCACCCATATAGTCTCTTACAAAAGTAACAGCCACAAAATATTACTAGAACATCCGTATTCTTTTTTTAGACTCATTATATCCCAGACAATAAAAAAAGTAAAGAATGTTATTAATTAAATAATAAGCCTAAATTGCACTCTTAATTGCACAAAATTTGTCAGTGGCACAGGTCCTTTGTCAGTGGCACAAATCATAAAAATCACCTATTTTTTACCATCAAAGTCTGATTTTTTGACTCTGTCAGTGGCACAGACTCTAAATTTTCCCTTGTCCTGAAAGCAGAAAAAGCCCCCAGAACTAGCCTGGGGGCTTGATTTCAATTGGAGCTACTGACGGGATTCGAACCTGCGACCTACTGATTACGAATCAGTTGCTCTACCAGCTGAGCTACAGTAGCAATATTAAATTTTATTATTCTGCGTCCATTCCCATGGCAGCCATTTCTGCAGCCTTAGCAGCAGCAATTTCAGCCTTTGTGCGACGCTTTCTCACTTTTTTGGCACTGTTAATACCAGATTTTTTGATTACCTTTGCCAGCTCTGCAATAATGTGCAGCTCGTCTGCAGTACAATCCTTAAGCAGCTCAGACAGCTCTTCACAATAAATCTGTTCGCTGCGCTTAACACTGTCGCACAACAACTCGTCTACGGACACATCCAGAACATTAGCCATATTAATAATTGTTGGCAAGCCTAATTTAGTGTTGCCGGTTTCAATATTACTAATGTGAGGAGTGGACAGGCCAGTCAGCTGAGCAATGCAACCTTGGGTCATACCTTTGTCAGTACGTGCTTTTTTTATTCTCAAGCCAATAGCTTTATAATCTATATCGGACTTCACAGAAAACTCTCCCCTTTAATCTTTCATCACAATTTTTAGTTAATAGAGTTATTATATCCGAAAATTTGTGGAAAGGCAAGTTGTAGAACGAATTTTCTGTACAGAAGATTATTATTTCTCTAGCTTACTTTTTGATAATAGGAACAGTCAGACTTCCCTGAGGCATGAGCAGAATCTTATAGTCAGGTCCAATCTGCTTTTCAGCCAGGGCAATAGCTTCATCAACACTGTCAACTGCTTCAAAAAGCAAATCCTTGGCAATCTTTTTATCAAGAGCTGATACAAGGATAAATTTAGCCTTTTTCATCAATCTGGTAATCGCAAAGGCCTTATGAGCACCAATAACAAAGTTTTCCTGCAGCTTAGCTTTAATTGCATCAGGAGAAGGATTTTCCTGCAAAGCTTTTTCTAATGCAACGCTGCCACTGCCTTCTTCGCATTCACCTATGATGATGACTACGCCGCCCTCCTTAACTGCGCACCAGGCATTATCCATGGTCTTCTGCAGCTGGTAGATATTAATATCCTTAGGGTAACCGCCACAGCTGGCAATAACAATATCAGCAGGCTCGTCAATCTCAGTACCATAAACCTTATCAACAAATTTGCAGGCCTCTAAATGAGCCTTATCCCAATCACCTGCAAAAATCTTCAGGAATTGCTTCTTAGCGTCCAAAATAGCATTGAATAGGAATAGCTTATGCTCCTTGGCAAAAAGGCGCACACCTTCCATCTGATCATCATATACAGGATTTCCGTGCAGCTTGCCTAAACGAGCCTCAGGACTCATCATCAGGCTGTGATTCCTGCGTACAGTTTCCATTGCGGCTACACCTGGCAAAACAGCCTTACGTCCGCCGCCAAAGCCACTGAAAAAGTGATGCACGATAGTTCCTGTCAGAATTACCAAATCTACATCACAAATCAGCTTATTGAGCCATACAGGTGTACCAAAGGAGGTTTCACCAAAATATTCAAAGTCCTCCTGCTTATGACAATTACTATTATACATAGGCAAGCGGCTGGCAACATCATCACCAACTGCCTCTACCATTTCCTCATGAGTCATATCACGGTGGGTTCCCAACGCAAAGACAATGCGCATATCTTCGTCCTTTATGCCAAGCTTGTTCATTTCCGCAACCAAAATAGGCATAAAATCGTGACTATTTGCTACACGAGTAGGGTCATTGCAAATAAAGGCCACCTTTTGACCTGGCTTTACCAGCTCATTAATAGGCGCACTCTCAATAGGATGGTATATAGCATCCAACACAGATGCTTTGAGATTTTCCAACGGCGGCAGCTCTGCTACCTTTATCTCGCCAATAACATGTTCCTGCTCCAGAGTAAAGTCCTTATAGCCATGTCCATACTTATAGGAATATTTTACCTCAGTCATAGGGCACCTCCTTTTCTTGATAGTTTAATTGTATCACAATCTCATATATTTTACATTTATATTTCCTGTTTATTGTGTAGCTTTTCTGTGTAATATTTACTTTATATAGGCGTATGAGTCACTATCACAGCATCCCTGTTTTCATATAAAAAATACAGCCTTGTTTTCACAAAGCTGCATTTAAAGAATATTGCTATCTGCTTATTTTTTAGGTATCGACAATAATAGGACAGTAAAAATAATGCAGCCCATACCAATAACATCCTCCATTGTCAATACTGTACCCATAAATAAAACTACAGCAACAATGGATGTCAATGGTTCTGCACAGGAAATAAGGCTAGCCTTAGTCGGTCCCACAATTTTTAGGCCAAAAAGATAAAGGGCATAGGTCAGAGTTGTAGCACCGATAACCAGGTAAGTCATGGCCATATAGGCTCCTATATCCCAGTTAGTCAGAGATACAAATGGATTACGAAAGGCAATCAAAGATACACCTGAAATAAACTGGCCCCAGCCAATAACTACAGTTGCAGAATACTTCTTTAGCATATCCAAGGGATAAACAGAATAAAGAGCATATGACACTGCCGAAAGCAAGCCTATAATCAGAGCCTCCGGAGATATTGCCAAACTATCTAAATTACCATGAGTAGAAATAAGGAATACGCCTAAAAGCGCTCCTACAATACCCAAAAGCTCACGATTTTCAGGCATACTGCGACTTTTGTAGGCCATCCACATCATAACAAAGATAGGTGCCATATACTGTAGTACTGTAGCCGTAGCTGCATTGCAAAGAGAAATAGTATAGTAAAAGCCTAATTGAGCTCCCAAAATACCTAAGAAGGAAAATACTAATATCTGAGGTGTAAATTCTTTAAAAATATCAAAAATATTTTCTCGTCTGACAACTGCAGTATAAATTAAAAATAAAGCACCTGCAATAATCTGGCGCACCATGCACAGCCAAACAGGATCCGTCTCCTGATATGTATACAGATATTGACCTGCTACACCGCCTAGTCCCCAGAAAACGGCTGACATTACTATGCAAAAGACGCCTCTATAAAAATTGTTTTCCATAGTAAAACCTCGCAAAAGATAAATTTAAGCGGATACCCGAAGGCACCCGCTTAGATTCAGATTATAGACTAAATTCAGGTCAATAGTAACTATTTCATCACATGCTTGCTACGAAATAACTAATAGCACTAATAAGCACTGTTAAAGTTATCATCATAGGATCGGCAATGGATGTACGATAGTTTTCAGGATTATAATGACTGCGTTTGCGGAATGGCTTAGCATCAAGAAAATCCATAGGATTTGATGTAAGGTCCATAAACTTTTCGTCAAGTACAGCCCATGCATTGCCTAAAGCATTGCACAGTGCACAGCACAAAGAGCTGCCACGATACAAAATTGCCGCGAAGGGCTTGCGATAGAACCAGTCAGTATCCAGGCTGATTGCTGTATGGGGTTCCATCTTGGACAGATACATCATGAATGGAACCATAGTCACTACCAAAATCTCAATGTAGCTGAGGACATGATCAGCAGTAAAAGGAACATATGTAACTGCAGACGGCAGATAACGGTACAGCAAATCAGGATATACGCCGTAAAGTGAGCAAAGAACTGCTCCCAGGCCCATACCTATATACATATTTTTCGGGAGTGTATTCTTCAGCTGTACTTCCTTGCCAGTACGAAGGAAAATAAAATAACCCATTTTCAACGTAATAGACAAGAACGTACCTATACTAGCCAGCTCCAGCATATTGTAAACTAACTCATGACCAGCCTCTAAGGACGCAGCAATAGTAATGGTTTTGCTGATAAAGCCATTAAACAATGGTACGCCGGAAATTGAGAAAGCAGCAATGAAAAAGCAAATTGCTACAAAAGGCATTTTCTTTGCCATACCGCTAAGCTGATTAATTTTACGAATTCCCGTAGCGTAAATAATGGCACCTGCACACATAAAAAGCAGGGATTTATACAGGATGTGGGAATAAGCATGAGCAGTAGCACCATTGATTGCCATAGCCGTACCAACGCCAACACCTGCTACCATGAAGCCTACCTGACTAATAATATGATAGCCCAGCAAACGCCTCATGTCGTTTTCCATCAACGCATAGGCTGCACCGTACAATGCCATAAAACAGCCAAAGCCCATCAAAAGCTCAGTTCCAGCAAAAATTCTAATAAGGCAATAAACAGCTACCTTGGTAGTAAAGGAGCTCAGAAATACACTGCCTGTAATAGTACCTTCAGGATATGCGTCTACAAGCCAGGCATTGACAGGAGGAATAGCAGCATTAACAGCTACACCAATCAAAATAGCCCAAAATGCAATATCATGTGCACCAGCAGACAGGTTAGTAATTAGATACTCACCTTGTCCTGCTTTTAGGAAAATACCGCCTAACAGCAGGTTGCCACCAAGCATATGAACTAACAGATAACGGAAGCCGGCCTTGCGAGATGACGGCGTGTTGCGACACCAGATAAGGAACAAGGAAGTAACTGCCAAAGCTTCCCAGAAGACAATCATTGTCATCCAATCCTTAGCAAGTGTTACACCAAGAGCGCATCCTGCATAGGACATTGAGCACAATGCTTCCATCCTGTTTTCGTTATGACAGGAATAAATTCCACCAATGCATGCCATTAAGGCAAAAATCATACAAAATACATAGCTCAGCTTATCAACATAAATATAGTTGAGCTGATAACCAGTACCCAAAATTGTTATACTTGCATCTGTTCCCATAGGCATGGACAATGCTGCATACAGAGCCGCAAACGGACCTACTGCCAAGACAATTTTACGTAAAGCCTTAGGCACAAGCATTGCCAAAACACCTACAAAAATGAGTATTAGGCCGGGATGAATTACCATATCAGTCATCATGCTCACCTCCGCCTTCATCATAGTAGTCTTCTTCGCGTTGCAGCAAAGGAGTCATAATCATCTTAGCCAGAATTATTAAAATCCAGCCACCTACAAAACCAGCAAAAATATTGTAGCCAAACGGCAATGGCCACCAATGAGGAGCATGAAGATGAATTCCAAAAAGCTCAGCTGTCACGGACAATACAAGAACTACAGCTATTAGCATATAAACCATTTTCTTACTCATTTACAGCCACCCCCCTGGTAACCAGCCGGCACATACGGCATCGGAGGTCATAACTGCCAGCTTGTAGAAATGCGGATAGATGTCGGGGATAGTACCCAAAACCACTGCCGCCAAGGTAGTAACACAAATAGGAATCAACATAGAGTAGCTGATATCACCATATTCAACAAAGCCTTCCTTAGGCTCAGGCTTGAAGAATGCCATCTTGCACACAGGAATAAGATAACCTGCCGCCAAAAGAGCACTAGCTACCCAAACCAGAATAAACAGAGGCTTGCCTGCCTGTAAAGCACCAAGAGCCAAATTCCACTTGCTGACAAAACCGACCAAGAAGGGAACACCGGCAATGCCTAAAGAAGCAATGGTAAAGCAGGTCATGGTAATGGGAAGCCGTCGTCCAATACCGTGGAGCTCGCTTATATTGTTTTTATGTGTACGGGCAATAATCAGACCAGCACACATGAAGAGGGTAATCTTCATAACTGCGTGAGCCACTAGGTGCAGATACGCACCCTTAATGCTTAAGGGAGAAATAAGCGCTGCGCCCAAAACAATGTAGGAAAGCTGACCTACAGTGGAAAATGCCAGTCTGCGTTTCAAATGGTCCTGACGCAGAGCAATGAGTGAAGAAACAATAATTGTTGTGGCCGCAGTCCATGCCAATACATCTACAACACCGAGCTCCGCCAACAGCTTAGGACCAAAAACAAAGCCAATGATTCTCAGCACGCTGAATACGCCAGTCTTAACAACTGCCACTGCGTGAAGCAGAGCACTTACAGGAGTAGGCGCAATCATCGCAGCAGGCAGCCAGCCATGAAGCGGCATAACAGCAGCCTTTACAGAACCTGCAATAATCATCAGTACAAAGATTGCCTGCAGCACCCATTTAGGAGCCATGTCAGTAGTCAGGAAGCCGCCCGGAGTAAAGCTCATAGTACCGGAAATGCAGTACACTGCAACAACGCCAACCAAGAACAGCTGACCAGAAATCAGAGTATAGATTAAATACTTACGGCTGGCCATCAGGGCTGCTTCATTACGTTTATGCAGCACCAAAGGATAGCTGGCTAGAGTCAAAAGCTCATAGAAGAAGAAGAATGTCAGCAGATTTTCCGCCATGGCAATACCCATAACAGCACTAAGACAAATTGCAAAGGCGGCAAAATAGCCAGTCTGCTCACTTTCATTGTTACAACGCATATAGCCTATGGAATAGAAGTTCATAGGCACCCATAGCATTGAAGCCAGCGTAGCAAAAATCATACCAGCAGGATCAGTGCGCAGTGTCAGACCAACAGTATCTGTAATCTGACAGAGGGTGTAAGTATATACATTGCCCTCTAAAACTGCTGGCACCATGGAAAGCACAATGCCAACTTTAAGTATGGAAGCGATAACGCTCCAGGATTCACGAAGGTTAGGCCACTTTCTGCTGAAGGCAATCAATACTGCCGCCAGAAGAGATACACCAACGGCCAGAAATGGTCTGCAATCTACAATAGTCATCTCAGAAACACCTCCGGCAAGCCTAGTTTTATAATATTGGTCACAATATCTACGCTATAGAAGCCAAGAGCCAGAATGCCAATGCCAGCCACCATAATAGGAATAACCATTTCTACCGGCAGACCAAGTTTACCCTCATGGGGATGAACCTCGGTAAGAGAGGCCTCACGCTGAATAAACATCTGCTCAATAATACGGAAGAAATAGATTGCGTTCAGCAGAGAACTGATTACAAGTACCATAATGTAAAAATATTGCTCGCCTGTATATGCGCCCATAAGTAAATACCATTTACTAAAGAAGCCACAGGTAGGAGGCAGACCAATCATGGAGAAAGCAGCCAAAACTACAGTAATAGAGCTGACTACCAGCTTTTTATTCATACCACCTAAACGATATAGGTTAACCTCACCGAAGCGATACTCAATACCGCCAATAACAAGGAACAGCGCACTTTTCATGAAAGCGTGGTTAATGATATGCAGCACTGCACCGATGAAGCCATAAACATTGCCCATAGCAATACCAATAGCAATGTAGCCAATCTGTGCTACAGAGGAGTATGCCAGCATACGACGGAAATCGTACTGAGCCAAAGCCATAACGGAACCAATAAGCATACCTGCAATGCCAAGAATACCAATGGCATTGAGAGCACTGTGCACAATAGGATTATCTACCTTAAAGATGTAATAGAGGAAACGGATCAGTGCGTAGGCAGGAGCCTTACTCATACAGCCTGCAATAAATGCTGCAGCTCCAGGATGAGCAAAGGTATAGGCATCAGGCTGCCAGCCATGGAGTGGGAACAGCGCCATCTTAATACCAAAACCGATAATAAAGCAGGCAACAGACAATGCCACCAGTGGAGAATTCAAATGATTTGCAACCTGAGAAGCCAAATCAGCCATATTCAATGTACCAGTCAAAGCGTACATATAGCCAACGCCTAAAAGATACAGAGAGGCACCAATGGTACCAATAAGCAGATATCTGAAGGCTGCCAGCATGGATTTTTTACCGCCAAGAGCAATCAGACCATAACCGGACAGAGACATAATCTCCAGATATACATAAAGGTTAAATACGTCACCGGTAATAATCATGCCGGACAGACCGACAGTCAAAAGACCGAAAAGTGTGTAATAACCGCCTACATGCAGCCAATCCTCATCTTTAACAAAGGGACGGCTGTAGAGAGAAACCATTAGGGAAATGAATGTTACCAGAACCGCCAGAACACTGTTAAGAGGATCCATAACAAACTCAATACCGATAGGAGGTTCCCAGCCACCCATCCAGTAATGAACTGCCTGACCATTATTAGCTATAACCTGCTTAAGCACAGTTACCGCACTGGCGAAGGCACCTGCGATGGATGCCATAACAATCCAAGAACCAAGGTTGCGACTGATTCTGCTGAAGAGCATACACAGAAGTGATGCTGTCAAAGGCAGAAGTACAATAAAAACAGGAGCATGCTGCATCATTTGCTGGCCCTCCTCAATACCTCTACCTCTTCAACAGAGCCGTAGATTTCTTTAATGCGCATCAAAAGCGCCAAAGCCACACCAGTAGTACCAAGGCTTACAACGATTGCAGTAAGCATCAGACCATGAGGCAAAGGGTTAATATACGCATTAGGGTCAGTAGTCAAGCCATTTTGAATAGGAATCATTGCTCCGTCCTTTTGTGCAAAGCAAAGGTAGAAATAGATTACGGCAACCTGCATTACGTTCATTGCCATAAGCTTTTTCATGTAATTCTTACTCAGAACCATACCATAGACGCCCAAGAAAAATAAAATCATAACCAGGGAGTAGATGCCTTTAGTCTTTAAGAACTCATTCAACACTTCCATCATCGTCACCCCTTTTCACAATTGCGTCCAACAGATTGATAATAGTCATCATTACACAGATTGCTACGCCTATCTCAATCATAAAAATGCCCATGGCGTGCATTTCGTGCACAGGCTCCATATGAATGGGCATATAGTTATAGTCAAGGAAAAACTTTGCGCCGCCAAACAGCGTCAGCCATCCGGTAAAAGCATAGATAAAAGTACCAACACCAGCCATAACCACTGATGTTTTTCCAGAAATATTAAACTTGGTATCTGCACCTAAAATCAAACGGCTCAGCAAAACACCTACAGCTAAAAATCCGCCTGCCTGGAAGCCGCCACCTGGAGAAAACTCACCCAAGCAAAGTACATAAATGCCATAAACCAGCGTAAATGGTACCAGCATACGGAAGGCCACATTCAAAATGATACCGCCAAATGGATCTTTCATTTGATGATCTCTCCTTCCTCCGGATCCTCGGGCTCCTCTTCAGGACGACGGCCCACAGGATTGCTTGTTAATACCAGAACGGTTGTCAGACCAGCTAAAAACATTACTGAGGTCTCCCACATAGTATCGAAGCCTCTATAGTCGATGATGACACCAGTTACGATGTTAGGAGAACCTGTATCCTCCGCACTGCGGGAAATATAGGTAGGGGTAACATGCTGGTTAGGCGCAGTCTGACTATCACCGATAGTAGGCAGGTAGGTCACAAAAGAACAAAACATGCCCGTAATAACAGCTAATAATACAGCTACTAATCCACGCATTATTTACACCACCTATCAATTTTCTTCAGAGAAGCTACGAAGAAAATAGTTGAAATTGTTCCGATTACAGCCTCTGTAAAGGCTACATCAGGAGCGCCCATCATTAGGTACAGCAACACTGCGGTAAAGCTAAAGCCGCTGTAAATAATGGCAGCACTCAAAATATCCTTGCAGAAAATAACTGCACAGGTAATCAGGATTAGAAAAATCAGCAAAATAGCTTCAATAATGTATATCTGCATCTTATTTCTTCTCCTTTCTGAATTTTCTTCTGCGCTTAAATGTGCTATTTCCCTTACTGATATGCTCAATAGGAGAAGGACCCGCTATATGACCCTTGTGCAAATTACCTACAGGCTCATTTGCATTGGTATTCTTTTCAGGTTCAATAAGCTCCTTAGCACCCTTGGTCTTAAGAGTCCAAACAGGATGGCCTGATTTGTAGGCCGCTTTGCTTAAGATATGGGAGCCAATAGGATTGCCCAAAAATACCAGCAGGAATACGAAGGCCATTTTGACGGAAGTAAGCGTTGCACCTTCATAAATAATAAGGCCAATAAATGAAAACATACAGCCTAGGGTTTCACTGTTGCCAGAGGCGTGAATCCTAGTGTAAAAATCAGGAAGGCGCAGCATACCGATGGCGGAGCCTACAAAGAAGATTAAGCCGCCTATCATAAAGCAGGCCGCAATAACCTCTCTGATACAATCATAGGAGATACCGCAAATCATATCTTCTTACCTCCCAAATATTTTGCCACAATAACAGAACCTACAAAGCCCAACATAGCATAGCAGATAGCAATATCTACATACATATCAGGACGTTCATCAATGTAGCCGAAAAGTACCAACAGTAATATGGTGTCCGCACCAACAACACCTAAGCCATTCATACGATCGTAAATAGTAGGGCCGTTGAAAAGACGTTGAAGCATAGCGCCAATTACAAATATTATGGATACCATAAGAATCATAAAAATAATATTCATAATTAAGCCTCCTCTTCCACTACTGCAAAATCAAATTTTTCTCCATAGAGCTCAGCAACTTTTTTCTGCATAGAGCCATCCAGCACACCGCTGGCCGCACCAGGCGTCAGGGCATGAATCTCATACAGTCCGTCGTCAGTAACGTTCACAGTTACTGTGCCAGGTGTAAGAGTAATGGAATTAGCCAGAACAACTGTTGCCATAGGATTATCCGCTCTAAAGTAGAAGCGTACAATTTTAGGGTCAATAGCCATTTCCTGAGAAGTCGTAGCTAAAAGCACGTCCACATTGGCTAAAACCAACTGCCACATAAGCCAGAAAAAATAGCCTATAAACTTCGGCATGGACACACCAAAGACAAAGTACCTCTTGCTGTTATCCTTGTTAGGCACCAAAAGCAGCGGATATGTTATCCAACTGACGACAGCTGCCGTAAGAACACCATAGACGATAAACTTTGTCTCAGTTCTACCAGACATAACCATCCAAAAAGCAAAGAGTACAACAACCATACCTGTCAGATGGACGATAGGTGAACCGACAATCTTTTCATCATTTAAAATTCCCTGTTTTGCCACGGTTACCACCTTTCTTTATATTAAAATATTTTATTTGCATCATGCAGTCCCTAACCAGACTCTGCATAGACTTGCCTAAAGATAAATACCGAATCCACTTTAGGTGTGAATCGGTATTTTTAGTATAAAAGCTATTATCAATCAAAACCGTTTAATGGCTATACCAGCCTACAAATACAGTCATTGTTTAAAACAATTCAAGTAAAAACTTCTTTCCCCAATATTGGATAAGATTAGACATTTCTTCTAAAAATCCTGCCTAAATATAAATATTAAACAAATTTTGCAGGTCACTATAATTCATTACTTAAGAGTGATTTTTTGGAAGGAACATTCCATCTCGGGAAGCATCCTTGCGCTAAGTCTGGCAACACGCTCCAAATCAGCTGTACAGCATATCCTGACAGAGCCCGTTCCTTCACCCTTGTCCAAATTATATTTATGCAAAGTCTTTGCTGTCAGCTCCGCAGTTTCCTCAGCCGGGTCGATTACTGCTGCCTTATTATCCATCGCAGCTTCAACCATATCCTTGATAAATGGATAATGAGTACAACCCAAAATCAATGCATCCACATTATGCTTTTTTAGAACACAGGTATATTCAGCAACAGCCTGAGCCAGTTCAGGATTATCAAAGCACTCGCCCTCAATAAGAGGAACAAATTTAGGACAAGCAACTCCATAAACCTCAGCATCAGCGTCAGCCGCCAAGATGGCTTTTTTATGAGCCTCGGTACTTATGGTAAACTGTGTCGCCAATACACCAATTTTCTTATTCTTGCTGGCTCCAAGCAACAGCCTTTCCCCTTTTGACATGCCAACTAAAATAAAGGGGTGATTTCCCTTTAGGGAATCGATTCCCAACATGGTCAGAGTATTGCAGGCCACAACTACCATTTTTACGCCCTGCTTTTCCAACCATGCCAGCATTTCCTCCACAAAGCTTCGGATTTCTGTTTCACTACGACTTCCATATGGAGTTCTCGCTGTATCACCAACATATATAAAGCTCTCTTTTGGCAATCTCCTCTGAAGGCACTTCAATACAGACAAGCCACCAACGCCTGAATCTATAACACCTATAGGAGCATGTTGTAATGCTAGCTCATTTTTTGTATTTTCTGTATTTTTATCCACGCTCTTATCCTCCAATGTGTATATTCCAATTATAACACTCTTGCACATTTTATCCAACAGAAAAAGCTCTGGTTTCCCAGAGCTTTACAAAAATCGCACGCATCATTCAGTTAATTGCTTTTTATGTATATCTACAATAGTTATAGCTACATAAAAAAGCTATTTGCCTTATAAGTTTCTCCGTCCACCCTTAATAATTTTTATACCGTCAACTAGCTCTTACTTTGCAGTCAATCCTCCATCAACAGCCACAATACTGCCCGTCATAAAGCTGTTTGCAGGAGAAGCCAGACTGCAAATCACATGAGCAATTTCTTCGGCTCTGCCTATTCGTCCTAAAGGATAAGCCTCCGCCATATCCTCTATACTATAGCCGCAGTCAGGCGTAAGCTGCTTTTGCAAAAGCGGAGTATCAATATCAGCAGGGCAAACGCAGTTAACACGCACAGATGACGCCATATCCAAGGCCAAAGCCTTAGTAAGAGAAACGATAGCTCCCTTGGAGGCGCAGTAGACAGGGCAGCCGTAATTTCCACTTATACCTGCATCGGAAGCAATATTGATTATGGAGGGAACGTTACTGCTATCACGCATAAGCTCATACATAGCCTTTGTCAAGAAAAGCGTTCCCTTAACATTAACGTCCATAATATCAGCATAGTCAGCCTCAGTCACTCGTTCCAAACGCTGTTCCATATAAACGCCAGCACTATTAACTAAAATATCCAAAGAGTCACCTGCTAGCTGCTCCTTAATCTGCGTCGCAGCTCTTTGACAAGATTCAATGCAGCTTACATCGCAAGCAATATATACTGCCCTTTGGCCTGTCCTGCTTTCCAAGAGCTGAACAGCATCTGCCCCACGCTCAGCGCTGCGCCCTAAAATAAAAACCCTAGCACCATCTAAAAGCATAAGCTCCGCTGCCGCCAGACCAATACCACTTGTACCGCCGCTAATAACGGCAGCAGACCCCTTTAAGCCATAGCTCAACTTGTTCATATTAATTCAACTCCGATGTTCTAATTTTCAACTCAGTTATTACGCGTTGGCATCAACTGCCTCCGGTAAGCTTACTGTGATGATTGTACCCTCTCCCACAGTGCTGGTCAAGCTTACCTGCATATCATGGCGCAAGGCAATTTGCTTGGAAATAGCCAGACCAAGGCCGCTGCCGCTTTTATTATGCTCGTTGCGAGCCTTGTAGAAACGTTCAAAGGCGTGCTCCACATCATCAGCAGACATCCCGCAGCCGTGATCGATTACATAAAGCTTATTTTCTCGAAGCTGTACCTCGATGGAGCTTCCCTCAGGAGAAAACTTAATACTGTTATGAAGAAAAATCATCAGCATCTGACGCAGACGACCATAATCACCATCTATCATGTACAGCTCCTTGTCCAGGTCCGCCTTTATTTCCAGATGTTTTTCTATAGACATTCTGCGGCTGCCACGCACAGCATCCTGAATCACATCACATAAATTAAGCTTATCCTTTTCAATGGGGAAATCCGTATTCTGTAATCTGGACAAATCCAAAAAATCATTTATAAGACGCTGCAGGAAAATACTCTCATTGTACATCTGCTCGTGAAACTCCTCCACATCCTCCTTCTCCGTAACCACACCATCACGAATAGCCTCCAAACTTCCGCGAATTACAGTTACAGGAGTACGCAGCTCATGAGAAATATTAGCAATAAACTCTCGGCGCAGCTTTTCCAGCTTCTGGCTTTCTTCATCAGCAAGCTGCAGACGCTCAGCCAAAAGGTCCAAGGTTTTTGCAAGCTCGCCAATTTCGTCATTTTGCTTAATATTACTACGTGCCTTATAATCGCGCTCTGCCAAACGCTCAGCAATATTTTTCATCTTATTTAAGGGCTCGGTAAATTTCCAGCTCAAAAGCACACTGATAAGCACCCCTAAGGCCAATGCCACCACAAGGCTTATGAGCAGAATCCGCAGACCATTCCAAACTGCGGCCTGCAAACCTTCTACAGGAGAATGGAGCAAAAGCACAGCCTTAATCTGACCATTCTTGTTACGTACAGGCTCACCTACTGTCAGCATTACACCATCAAGCATATCATTATATTCCTCAAGAACAAAGCCCTTGCCTTCAAAGCACTTTTCTACCTTATCCTTAATATGCTTGGGCAGTTGTCTGTAGGCATCACGAGAATTTTTAGGAGCTGGTCGTACAGAAGGCTTTTCCTCATCTACTCTGCTTTTGAACATTCTAGGCATCATATTATCACGATGCGGACGATGATGACGCAGCTCGCCGCTGCGCAAATCTTCCATATTCATGCTCAGATTGCGGTCGCCATCAACCACCCAGACAATCTCAGGCGATACCCTATCCAATAAAGTAACAAAGCGGCTTTTAGAAATTTCCGTACCAAAGCGCCTTTCTAAATTGTCCATATTGTCGCCAATCTCAGCAGCAATTTTATTAGCGCGGACACGCATTTCCTTTTCCTTAATCTCTATGGTATGCTGTTTAAAGAACTGGTAAAAAACACCGCCAATAATCAGCGCGAACAAAAGCAGCACGCAGGAAAAGTACAGTGTCAGCTTAATGGCAATCTTATTTTTCATAACGCCTCCCCAGCTCTACTTAACCTCAAAGCGATAACCAACGCCCCAAATAGTTTTAATCTCCCACGCATCATGCTCATATTTGTCCAGCTTGGCACGCAAACGCTTGATATGGGAATCCACAGTTCTGCTGTCACCAAAATAATCATAGCCCCAAATACTGTCCAAAAGATTATCCCTGCTAAAGACCTTGTTGCTGTTTTTGGCTAGAGTCCATAGCAGCTCAACCTCCTTTTTCGTAAGAGGAACCTCTGATTCATCTATACGTACATCATATTTATCTAGGTCAATATATAAATTGCAATACTGCAGCACATTCTGCTTAGGCTGCTCCTGAACATTTATGCGGCGCATAACAGCACGAACCCTAGCCATAACCTCACTGGCTGAAAAAGGCTTGATTACATAATCATCAGCACCTATATCAAGTCCCATGATTTTGTCATAATCCTCTCCCCTAGCCGTAATCATTATAATAGGAATCATAGAGCTGAGACGCAGCTGACGACATACCTCAAAGCCATCAACCTCAGGCATCATTACATCTAAAAGCACCATGCTAATTTCGTCCTGGTGCTTAAAAAACAGGTCAAGGGCCTCCTTGCCATCAAGAGCTATAATAGGCTCCCACCCCTCCTTTTTCGCATAGCTTGATAAGATTGTAGTAATCTGTTTATTATCATCTGCAATGAGAATTTTTTTCATATCAGCACCTCCATAGTCATAGGACTACACTTATTTACTTTATATTATACAAAGATTATGTCGAAAACGTGGCAAATTTTTTATATTTTTTCTGAAAAAAACATAAATTCGTCATAAATTACCTTTATAATAAAGACAAAGAAAAGAGAAATTTAAAATAAATAAGATTTAGTTAAGGAGTGAAGATTATGTTGAAATTACAATGGAAAAAAACTATGATAGCAGGCGCCATTTTAACCGCTCTCTGCGCCAACGCCTTTGCAGCAGAGCCTCCTGCTCCGCCAAAACCATCCATGAAGGACAGGGTCAATGCTATTCTTAACGAGGACAATAACGTATGCCCTCCTGGCGGCCCCCTTCGTGACGGCGCCCGCCGTGCACCTAAGCCTCCCAAGGCTCCTGAATACTTAAAGCATCACCATCATGGCATTACTAAGGAAGCTTGGGACTCCATGACTCCTGAACAGAGACACGAGCTCCATGAAAAATGGCGTCAGGAATGGGAAGCAAAAACCCATGAGGAGAGAAGAGAGCTGCGTCAAAAATGGCATAAAGAACGCTTAGAGCGTATGACTCCCGAAGAGCGTGAACGCTATGAAGAACGCAGAGCAGAAGCAGAACGTCTGCGCAAGCTGTCTCCGGAAGAGCGTCGCGAAGAAGTTAAAAAGCTTCGCGAAAAACGTGACGCAGAACGTCAGGAGCGTGCCAAAGAAAAAATGGAAAAGCTCTCTCCCGAACAAAGAGCTGAGGTAGAAGCATTCTTGAAGGACGATATGGAAAAACGTGACCAAATGCGCGAACGCATGGAAAATATGACTCCTGAGCAAAGAGACGCCGTCCGCGCCAACCGTGGTCCTGCTCCCAAATATTTCCATGGCGGCCATCATGGCTACAAACACCACAAAGAATATAGAGAGCATTGCTGGTACTAATCCAGTTTTGAGATAACTTAATACATCCCACAAACAAAAAAAGTCCCAGGGCCAACGGCTCTGGGACTGCGTTTTTTATGGAGCGGGTAACGAGACTCGAACTCGCGACACATGGCTTGGGAAGCCATTGTTCTACCACTGAACTATACCCGCATATTCTTGATTGTTTTTCATTATACACCTCCATTCTGGCAAATGCAAGAATATATAAAAGCTTCTCTGCTGCTTGCATAAGCAATAGCAGACTCACAGTCTGCAAAAACTGTCCCACAGGTGTATTTTATCTCACTAGTTTAATAGTAAAATTTATTATTATTCTTCTTGACACAAGCATGTTTTTAGCCATAATAAGCTTAAAGCTATTATCCAAGATGTACAAACAATAATATATCCAGCAAGACATATTCGGATGATGAAACCGGGAGAGACTGCTTTGCAGCGCCGAAGGGGATGCAATAACTCTCAGGCAAAAGTACCGGCTTCGGACGAAACTCTGAAGAGCAATAATGCACCAAAGAAGCAATTCGCAATAGCGGAGAATCTTTCAGGTTAAAAACAGAGGCACAATCTTTCACTATAGGTGGGAGTATTGTCTCTCTTTTTTATACCCAAAACATTTCCCCAGTTATATCTACTGACGAAAGGAGCTTTAATATAGAATTAAAAACACCTCTTTATGATGTGCATGTAGCCGAAGGCGGAAAAATTATTCCATTTGCCGATTCCCTGCTGCACCCAATAACAGGGTTTGATTTTTTGTTTTTCAAAATCTTTATTCGACTAAGCTCAATATCTCTATTGATTTTTCGCTTTAACCAGTCTATAATTTTATTTGAAAGCAATAACGAACCATACAGATCTCATATACAAATTTCCGAAAGGAGGTTTCTATATGATGCTTGGCAGAGTCAAGTGGTTCAACCCGGAAAGAGGCTATGGCTTTATTGCCATTTCTGAAACAGAGGATGCCTTTGTACATTTTACTTCCATTAACATGGAAGGCTTCCGTACTCTCTGTGAAGGCGATCGTGTTCAGTATGACATCGCCCGTCGTCCTGATGGCTATATGGCAATCAATGTTACGCCTATCGACTAGAGAAAAAGCATGGATACCTTAGAGGTATTCATGCTTTTCTAATTTTATAGAGCACCTGCAGCGTCTGGCCAACAATAGCCTCAGTCAGCCAACGCCCTGAGCTTTTCTTTATCAACAATTTTTATGGATCCTCTGGAGCTTGTGATAACGCCTTCTGCCGCAAAGTACTTAACCATGCGCGAAATTACCTCCCTAGCAGAGCCCATATATTTTGCAATCTGCTCATGAGTAAGCTTTACAACATCACCATCTCCAGCCTCATTTAGCAGGAATTTTGCTACACGCCTATCCATACTCATAAAAAGGATTTCCTGCATAATCCACATTACATCAGAAAATCGTCCTACAGCTGTTTCAAGAGCATAATTTTTAACCAGCATATTACGTTCAGAAAGCTCCTTAAATGCAGGTCCATTCACAAGATAGCATTGGCTATCCTCCTCCGCATCTACAAAGACATCAAAGGTAATGGTCTGCAGTACGCAAGAGGCAGACAGCATACATATTTCACCGGGACGCAGTCGATAAAGAGTAATTTCACGACCCTCTTCAGAAAGCATATACGCACGCAAGCAACCGGAGCGTACTATAATCATACCTGTACAGATATTCCCTCCATGAACATTTTGTCCCTTACTGTACTTTACTAACCGAGAATTACGACACAGCTGCTCCTGCTCGCTTTTATCCAAATTACTCCAAAAAGGAAAATATTCATTAAAAACTTCTGCACTATCTGTCATTTTACTCGCCCCTATACCTAAACAAATTTTATCCAACGTAAAGCTTTATCTATATCAAGCATAATAGAAATAAAATTTTTCGTCAAATTTATCTTTAAGCAAGTCTTTAAAGTAACTTAGTCACTTATATTTGCGCTGAAGGCTGATAAACTACATTCAACCAAAGCACGAAAAATACTCAAGAAGGTATATGTGATGGCAGGTATGAGCCAAAGCAGTGTCAAAGGGTATGGAATGTCTCAAAGCACAAAACAGCTGCATAAAGGAAACTGGCCTCCGTGGTGAAATCTACCTAGATAAAGCAGTAATGGAAGTAATTTTATACATGGAAAAAATAGGTATTCCTATGCTGGAAGCTAATAATCACGCAGTTAAGCCCAATTCTATGGCTCATCCACACATTATAATAGGCACACAACCACCATCGTGCATCCCCCCAAATTACCATGTCTGCGATTTAGACTTTACTCTCCATGATGATTATCAGGAAACGGTAGAATTCGTCAAAAAAATAAATCCCCGGCAAGCAGTTGTTGTCCACTGCTCAGATAAACATTCAGGACAAACCATAGAACAAAAGCTTATGTGCGACCCAGAATGCAGAACGCAATTTATTTTTCCGGAAAATGGAATTCTATACAGTCTTTAAAAACAAAAGCAGCTACTGCTGATTTACGATACTTTCGTATTTCAGCAATAGCTGCTCTTTTTTACTCATACTGTGGGTGATAATCTACTAAATCCTTAACAACCTCTGATGCAATAATGAGTCCTGCAACAGATGGCGTAAATGCATTACTTCCAGGCAGGCTGCGCTTCTGCACACCGTCCTCTGCATATTCTGCCATATCAGAAGCTGGCTTCAATGGCAGCTCCTTGGAATAGACTACCTTTAAATGCTTTACATTACGTTTTTTCATGGCTTGGCGCATTACCCTTGCCAACGGGCAAACAGAGGTCTTGTAGATATCCGCCACTTCGAACATAGCTGGATTCATCTTGTTGCCGGCGCCCATACTGCTTACGACAGGCACCCCTGCTTCTTTAGCTTTCATAATTATAGCAATTTTTGCAGCAACCGTATCTACTGCATCTACTACGTAATCATACTTAGAAAAATCAAACTCATCTTGGTTTTCAGGCAAAAAGAAACATCTGTGCACTTCGACAACAGCCTCAGGATTAATATTTTTAATACGTTCAGCCATTACATCTACCTTGTATCTGCCAATAGTATCTTGTAAAGCAATAATCTGGCGGTTCAGATTAGTTACACTGACTGTATCACTATCCACCAAAGTAAAATGCTCCACACCACTTCGTGCTAAAGCCTCTACGGTATACCCTCCTACACCGCCTATTCCAAACACTGCCACATGACAGCTGCGTAATTTATCTAAGGCTGCTCGTCCTAAAAGCAGCTCTGTTCTAGCAAACTGATACTGCATATTTCTTCCTCCTTTTTAAGCTTAGTTTATACATAAAGCTAAACGCTGTCAAATTATACACTAACATATTATACTATTTACGCATATTTAGTACACTACATATTACAATACCAGTAAAATTCACAAATTCTTTGTAAGAAAAGTAACAAAAAGTTTTCATATACACGTTACAAATCAAAAAAAATTTAGTATAATAGAAAGAAAAAAGTGTATTAATAATTACACTATTTCCCGAACTCACTGGCGCCAGATGATTCAAATGTGAGCATAAAGGAGAAATACTATGTTTTTTGACAACTATGATACCCCTGTTTTCAGACCTCCTAGTGAGGCAGATAGCTTTATTTTAAGAGTTACCCGTGGCTGCGCCCACAATAAATGCACCTATTGCAATATGTATCGCGGCGTGCCCTTCCAGATACTCAAAGACGAAGAAATTTCCCGCCAAATTGCAATGGCGGCTTCCTATGGCAAAAATAAAGTGCGCCGTGTATTTTTAGCAGATGGCGATGCTCTGGTATTACCTACTGCCAAGCTGCTGAAAATTCTCCAAGTTTTAAGAGAGCAATTTCCTAAGCTGCAACGAGTTTCTTCCTATGCAGCACCCAAGGATATTCTCCGCAAAAGTGAAGATGAGCTGCGTCAGTTGAAAGAGGCAGGTCTCCAGCTTTTGTACTATGGTATGGAAACAGGTGACGATGCTACCTTAAAGGCCGTTAACAAGGGCGTTAATGCAGAAGAAGCAATTGAAGCAGGCCGCCGCGTTACAGCCAGTGGCATGAAGCTGTCCATGATGGTCATTCTCGGTATTGCCGGCGTAGAAGGCAGCGCTCGTCACGCCTTGGCAACTGCAGAAGCTATCAATATTATTAAACCCAATATGGTCAGTGCACTCTGCCTGATGCTTTACAGAGGCAGTGAGCTTTTAGACCAATATGAAGCAGGCAATTTCAATCCCCTTTCTCCTGCTGGACTTATGCAGGAGCTGCATTTAATGATGGAGCATATTAATCTGCCTGAAGGACATCATTGTCTGTTCCGCAGCAACCATGTCTCCAATTATGTTCCTCTGGCAGCAACCCTGCCGCAGGACAAGGAACGACTGCTTAAGGATATTGATTATTGCATTCAGGAACTCAGCAAGCTGAAGTCCTGGGATATTTACAATTACAGTTAAGAAAATTTATAGGGTTATTAGGATGAAAAGAGCTTTTCTAGGAATACTGCTTACTGTGGCTTGCCTCGGCAGCTTGCCTCAGCTGGCAATAGCAAAAGAACAAGTAAATACTAAAAATACTGCGGTAGTTGTCAGTAATGTACCGGTTTCTGCATCTGGAAAGATTCTTTCTCCTGCCCCACAGACCAAAGCCTTAGAAACTAATTCTAAAGCTGACAAAAAGGCTGAAAAAGTTTCAACCTCAAAAAGAAATGAAAAAAAGCAACCTAAAGCAACTAAGTCGGCAAACGACTGGAAAACCAAGGTAGCTCAGCAAAAGCTGCTGCTTTTAGGCTATAGCAGTGAAAAACCTAACGGACACCTATCCGAGGCTACAGAAACTGCTCTAAAAAAATTTCAAAAGGACAATGGATTGAAGCACACTGGTAAACTGGACGATAAAACCTATCGCAAGCTGAACTGGGTTGCCTTCACTAAGGAAGGAATCAGTAAGGTTAAAGGTACAGATATTGTCAAGGCAGCTTCCAAGCATAAGGGTGTCCCCTATGTTTTCGGAGGTACCACACCCAAGGGCTTTGACTGCTCTGGCTATGTTCAGTATGTTTTCCAGAAAAAGAAGGCTATGCTGCCCCGTACTGCAGACGCTCAGGCCTTACAGGGTATATTTGTTACTAAAAGTCAGCTCAAGCCTGGAGATTTAGTATTCTTTACCACCTATGAGGCCGGTGCATCCCACGTCGGCATCTATGCTGGCAACAACAAATTTTGGAGTTCCACCTCTTCCAAGGGTGTTACTCTTGTTTCCCTACAGGATAGCTATTGGAAATCTCGCTATTACGGAGCTCGCCGTGTTTTAATAGAAAATGGCGAAGTAAAATAGCTGTAGAATAATTGCAGCTCTAAGGAGCTGAGGAGGTATTAGGTGTATGATTAGAGAGAGACGTAACAAGGACAAATTAGCTTCCTATTACAAGAAATTTATGGACGAGGGTATTGTTGACCCTAACGTGCATCCCTGGGTTGCAGAATCATGGCAACGCTGTCGTGCCATGAATCTTCCCCATGATACTATGCCCAAAATCAACAAGCTGAGTAAGGAGCAGATTGTCGCTCACCAAAAAACTCATGAGTTCATTGTAAACTATGTTGATGGATTGTATGAGCAAAGCAAGCAACATTTCAACATTCATAATTTGAGCATGCTGCTGATTGATGAAAATGGCTATGTAATCAAAAACTATGCACTGCCCTTTTTCCAACGTGTGATTGAAGATATTCAGGGTATGCGTGTATTGGAAGAGGATGTTGGTACATCCAGTATTTCCATTGCCCGTGAGCATAATGTTCCCTTCCTGATGTTTGGTCCTGAAATGTGGATTAAGGATAGTCACTCCGGTGATGCCTGCTCCGCTCCTATTTGTGTTAACGGCAAAATCCGTTACATAATTTCCTTCTTTTCTCTTGATCAAAGAGATTTGCCCTATGACCTTCTGCTCAGCCTGCTGCTGACAATGAAATATTCTGTTGAACAGCATCTGTCAATGCTGGAACGTTGGACCATCAACCAAATCATGATGGAACAGCTCCCTGTATCCGTGTATTGGATCAACAAGGACGGCAATGTAAAATACTGTAATGAAAATGGTCAAAAGCGTCTTGACGGTCACGAAAATCTGGAAGATGTATTCCTTAACTATGAGCATATCCCCGTAAAGAAAGCCCTGCAGGGTATTCCTACCCAACGCCGTGAAATTACCTGGATTACCCAGGATAGAACCTATGAGGATATTACTACAGTTATGCCTATAAAGGTAGGTAGTGAAGTAGAAAGTGCTCTTGTGCTCTCTATGTCCATTGAAGACCTTAAGACTACCATCGCCCATGCAACTGGCTACAGCAGTCGCTACAGCTTGTACAGCATGGTTGGTGAAACTAGTGAATTCCTTGCTCTGCAGCATAAGGCCAGCCGCGTAGCCCGCACTGACCACAACATACTGCTTCAAGGTGAACCCGGTACCGGCAAACAGCGTCTTGCACATGGTATCCACCAAGCCAGCCCTCGTGCCGCAGCACCGCTTATTGCAGTAAAATGCTATAACGCTCCCATTAAGGAGCTTATGGCTGACTTCTTTGGCAAAGGCGAAGGTGACCAGCAGGTTGCTGGTAAGCTGGAGCTTGCTATGGGTGGTACTCTTTTCCTTGACGAAGTAGAAAAGCTGCCTGTAGAAATGGGTGATAAACTGGCAGATGCTTTGACATATGGCATCACTACCAAAAATCCTAATGGTACTACCTCCACTCGCAAATTTAACGTACGTGTTATTGCTGCCTGCGACTCAAACCTGAAGCGTTTGGCAGATAAAGGATTATTCTCTCATAAGCTCTATGAGCTGGTGCTGGATACAACCATGCGTGTTCCGCCTCTGCGTGAGCGTGTAAAGGACGTTGAGGTTATTGCATCTCATATTCTGGCAGAAATGTCTGCTCAACATAGCCTGCCGCCTAAACGCCTTTCTCCCGAAGCAGTCTCCCTGCTCATCAGCTGCTCCTGGCCTGGCAATATCAAACAGCTCCAAGGCGTTATTGAACAAGCCTTCTTCCACACTCCCGGAAGCATCATCGAAGCAGAAAACATTAAGCTTCCCGGTGACCGTACTTTGGAAAAATCCTGGAAATATGATAAAGATGCCTTTATTGCAGCCTGGAAATCTGCTGGCGGCAATATCTCCAAGCTGGCTAATATGCTTGATGTAAGCCGTGTAACCTTGTACCGTTATCTCAAGAAATACGGTTTGGGACCTAAAGCTAAATAATTTTTTATAAAGGACCGTTGCGAATCGTTAATTCGTAGCGGTTCTTTTATTCTTTATAGATAAATATATTACTCATACGTAAAAACGTCACAAAAAATTTATTTGACTAAACCCCTAAAAACAATTAAAATGGATAATGTGATTTTATGAAAAAATGGCTCTAGGCCTGCTATAAAGCATAATAATTATTAAAATTTTGAGGAGACATTATGCATATTCCCAACATCAAAAACGGTTTAGCTAAACTGCAATTACAAATTAATAAAATTGTAGATGCAGTTATAGAAAAAGTAGACGAATGCAAAAACAAAATGCAGACTGCTACCGATGAGTGCAAAACACAACTGCATACTAAAGCCGAAGAGGCTTGTGAATATAAAGCACAACTGCAAGCTAAAGCAACAGAAACTATGAACAAGGCTACAGAAACGGTTCATACTGTAACGACCGTCGCTAAACTTCAGGAGGCATCCTTCGAGCGACGTACCATAAACCGCTATCAAAAAGCTATTGCTTCCATCGAAGCTAATATTCAGGAAAAATCTCGTAAATTGAATGAAACTAGGCGTAAGCTGCATATGATGTGGGTCAATAATCATTCTTTTACCTTCTGGTTCATTCCTGCGGACGGCTCCCATATTGCTAAAAAGCATATCAAGAAAACCAGCCTTAAATTTGCAGCAGTAACCTTTGCTACTGTTTTCTGCTCCCTGCTGGTTACTATTGGTATTTTGGGGTATATGGCACATGTCAACGAAACTCAAAAGCAAGAGCTTGCTGAATTCCAAAAAACTCGCCTGGCTCAAGAGCAAACTATTAAAGAGCTCAAGGAAATGGCTGAAAAAAATCAAAAGCAGCTGGCATATTTATCTAAGCTGGAAGATAAAGTACGCACTGAAATGGAAAAAAATGGTGCTGAGCTTCCCCCCAAGCAGGATGTTTCTACTTTTGCAGGTACTGGCGGTCCTAATATTGCAGGTGCATCTCAAACCGATGTTGTTTTACTGCAGGAAATGAACATCAAAAAAGAGGCTGATGCGAAAAAAGCCGACCTGGAGAATCTCCTCAATGTTATTGAAAACGAAAACTATCGTCGTGCATACACTCCCAGTGTGTGGCCTACTAGCGGCGGTTATATATCCTCTTATTTTGGCGGTCGCCGCAATCCCTTTGATGGCTACAGCTCTGATTGGCATTCCGGTATTGATATTGCCAATAACTACGGTGCACCTGTATACGCTACAGCTAGCGGCTACGTTAACTTTTCCGGCTGGTACGGCGGTTATGGCCGTTATGTTGAAATCAATCATGACTTTGGCTTCAAGACAGCCTATGCCCATATGTCCTCATTAGCGGTAAGCTCCGGTTCCTATGTAGAAAAGGGCGACATTATTGGCTATGTAGGCAGCAGTGGCAATAGCACTGGCCCTCATCTGCATTTCGAGGTATGGCGTTATGGTGAAGAGGTTGATCCCTTAAACTACGTATAAAAACGAATATCACGGCTTAGTCTTGGATTATTTCTTATAGTGTAAGCTTTCACTAATCGGAAGAATCTACAGACTAAGTCTTTTTCTTTATATCTGTATAGAAAATAAAATCTAAAATTCTAATTTACCAATATTTTCACTATCCAAAAGGCATTAATGTTGACATCCTTATAATCTTGCTGTAACATAAGCATATCATATTACTAGGAATTGAAAATAAAGGATTTTTCAACCTAAAGAAGAATTCTTAAGGAATGATGCTATAGAACTACGAAGGAGGAGCAAAATGTATAATGAAGCTGAACTAATTGCAAAGCTGGAGCAGGAAGGCTCTCTGAATTATGTGGAGCTTGCTGCTCTCATTGACTCCAATGCTCCTGATACTAATATGCTCCTAGCTAGTGCTGCCGATAAGGTACGCCGCCGTCATTACGGTGATGCTGTTTTTATCCGCGGACTTATCGAATTTACTAACTACTGCAAAAACAACTGCTTCTATTGCGGTATTAGAGCTGGTAATAGCTGTGCTCAGCGTTATCGTCTTAGTGAGGAGGATATTTTAAGCTGCTGTGCCGAAGGCTACGACCTGGGCTTTCGCACCTTTGTACTTCAGGGAGGCGAAGATCCATATTTTACTGACGATAAAATATGCAGTCTTGTTGCCGCAATACGCACCAACCATCCTGACTGTGCTATTACCCTTTCTATTGGCGAAAAGCCTAGAAGCAGCTATCAGTCCTACTTTGACGCAGGTGCCAATCGTTATCTGCTGCGTCATGAAACAGCAACAAGGGAGCATTACTACCAGCTTCACCCACAAGGCATGAGCTTTGAAAATCGTATCCGCTGCCTTTATGACCTTAAGGATATTGGCTATCAGGTTGGTTCAGGCTTCATGGTGGCACCACCCTATCAAACTACGCAAAACCTAATTACAGATTTGCGTTTTCTGCAAAAGCTAGCACCTGATATGATTGGTATTGGCCCTTATATCCCACATAATGAAACACCATTTAATGATAAGCAGGGAGGCTCATTAAAGCTTAGCCTAAGAATGCTATCCATATTAAGGCTTATGTTCCCCTATGCATTGCTGCCATCTACTACAGCCTTAGGCTCCATCCATCCCCATGGAAGAGAGCTTGGATTACAAGCTGGAGGCAATGTAGTAATGCCCAACCTATCACCTGGTAATGTGCGTAAATATTATGCTATTTATAATAACAAGCTTCACAGTGGCTTGGAGGCTGCTCAAAGCCTAGCTGCCCTTAAAGAAGAAATACATAAAGCCGGCTACCAGGTTGTTATTGATAAAGGCGACGTTCGTCGCTAAATATATATAGAGCTTGCTTTCAACAAGACTCTATCCTATTAATGTAAAGGAGAGAATTTTATGAACAAGAAAGCAATAGTCGCCATGAGCGGCGGTGTTGATTCCAGCGTTTCAGCTCTGCTGATGCTGGAAAAAGGCTATGACTGCATGGGTTTGACCATGCGTCTTTTCGACAGTAAGGAGCTGGGAATTCCTGAACGCAGTACTGATGATGCAGCTGATGCTAAAGCAGTTTGTGACAGGTTGGGTATATCCCACACCAGCTGTAATTTTCAACTGGAATTCAAATGTCATGTTATCAGCCCCTTTGTATCTGCCTACGAAAAAGGCCGCACTCCTAATCCCTGTATTTACTGCAACCGCCATCTTAAATTTGGCAAAATTCTTGAAGAGGCTCAACAGCTTGGATATGATTATATAGTCACCGGTCACTATGCACGCATAGTATATGACCAAGACAAAAAACGCTATCTGCTCCGCAAAGCTGCAGACCCAGCCAAGGATCAGAGCTATGTTCTTTATAATATGACTCAGGAGCAGCTTGCTCACACCATTTTCCCCCTAGGAGAGCTAACCAAACCCCAGGTTAGAGAGCTTGCGGAAAAGCATGGCTTCAGCAATGCACACAAGGGTGATAGTCAGGATATTTGCTTCATTCCCGATGGTGATTATGCGTCCTTTATCGAAAGACGACGTGGCAGAAAGTTCCCACCAGGCAACTTTATTGACGAAAATGGCCAGGTTTTAGGACGCCATAAGGGCATTATTCACTATACAGTTGGTCAACGCAAGGGATTAGGCTTAGCATTGCCCCAACCAATGTATGTCAAAGCCATTGATGTGAAAGCCAATACTGTTATACTTACCACCAATAGTGGTCTTTTCACCACTAAAGTAGTCGCTAAAAGCATTAATCTTATTGACTGCGATAAAATTACTGAGCCACGTCGCGTTAAAGCACGCATTCGCTATCATCAGCAGGAGCAATGGGCAACAGTTATGCAAACTGACGACGACACTTTAGAGCTGGAATTTGACGAACCTCAAAGAGCTATTACAAAAGGTCAATCCTTAGTTATGTATGATGGCGATTTTGTAGTTGGCGGCGGTATCATCTGCTAAAATCAAATCTCCTATAGCTGTAAAAATAGCTATAGGAGATTTTCATATTCTATAAGCAACAATAAAAAAAACCCGTCTGAGACGGGTTTTTGCTTCGCGTGACACCACTCTTCATTCATCATGAACAGCTTCTTATTTACTTTTCTCCAAAAGTCCCCTCATTTGGCCGCTTCCGCGAACCGCTTTTTATCTTTTATATGTCAGCGGTAGATGCAGCCACGCGATTATAAGCTTTTACTTATAAAAAAAACAACAAGGCACAAGAATAATCTCTCAACGCCATTGTTGCTCGATGTTTGAATTATACATCTTTTAATTTTTCTTGTAAAGTTTTTCGAACATTTTTCTTGAATATTTTTATTTCGTTCGTTATATTGTATTATTCTTTACACTTTTGACAAATTTATAAATAAAATAAAGGCTTTCCCTTTTTATATATCAGGGAAAGCCTTTATGCTATTAAAAAGCAAATTTTTGTCCAGTCAAAAGCTCATAGGCTTCAACATACTTGCCAATAGTTTTCTCGATAACAGCATCAGGCAAAGTATAGTTGTTATTAGGATTTGCAGATAACCAATCTCTTACAAATTGCTTATCATAGGAGCTTTGCTCCCTGCCTACACAGTAATCATCAGCCGGCCAAAAGCGGGAACAATCCGGAGTAACCATTTCGTCACCAATAACAATCTCCCCTGCTTCATCTATACCGAATTCAAATTTAGTATCGGCTACAATGATACCACGGCTCAAAGCATAATCAGCACATTTCTTGTACAAGGTCAAAGAATACTCCTGCAGCTTAGCAGCATATTCCACACCCTTGCTAGGATGGAGCTTCTCCAACAGCTCAGCACATTGCTCCAGACTAATATTTTCATCATGAACACCAACCTCAGCCTTAGTGCTGGGAGTAAAAATAGGCTCAGGCAGCTTTTGAGACTCTTGCATTCCAGCAGGCAAAGCAATACCACATACCTTGCCAGTTTCCTTATAGCTTGTCCAACCACCGCCAGACAGATAACCACGAACAATACATTCCACAGGCAACATTTGCAGCTTACGGCATTTCATACTGCGGCCAGAAAATCCAGCATTGTGGAAAAATTCAGGCATATCCTCAACTGCAACTGACAGCATATGATTAGCTACTACATCCTTGGTAAAATCAAACCAAAATTTAGATAACTGTGTCAGAACAATACCTTTTTTAGGAATATCAGTTTTGAGAATATGATCAAAGGCCGAAATACGGTCAGTAGCAACCATAATTATGCTATCATTCGCATCATACATTTCTCTTACCTTACCAGATTTAAAAGGTTTATAAACTTTCATAATTTTCCCCCTCATTATGGCATGAATTTATTTTTGCCATCTATTATCTTACCACTTAGAGAGGAAAAAGTCGAACGTTTTCCTCAATTGTTTTATTATTGTTCACATTTATTTCATAGTAATCAGCTCATAGGAGCGAGTACCTAAACCAATCTGTTCTGCATGCTCAAGACATGTCTTCCACTCAGATTCAGGAGTGGTGTTATGGAAATGGTCATGGCCCTTGCAAGCCTCTGCATCAGCCTGCAAATGCTCACCCAAAACAGAGTTAGCAACAGCAGGAGCAGCATTTACAAGATCAGCACAAGCCTGGTCCAAAGCAACAGGATCAAAGGAAGCCAGCATGCCAATATCAGCTACGATGGGAGCATCGTTTTCTGCATGGCAGTCGCAGAAGGGAGAAACGTCAACAATTAGGCTGATATGGAAGCAGGGACGACCGTGGCAAACTGCCATAGCATATTCAGCCATCTTTTTGTTGAGGTTTTCCTTGCTGGCATCATTAAGAGCATGAATTGCATCCATAGGGCACAGACCTAAGCAGCGACCGCAGCCTACACATTTATTAACATCAATAGTTGCTTTACCATCGGTAATAGTTGGAGCGCCATGAGCGCAGATATTTACACAGCGGCCGCAGCCAATGCATTTCTTTTGCTTAACTACGGGTTTACCATCATTATGCATCTCCATTTTACCTGCGCGTGAGCCGCCGCCCATGCCAATATTTTTCAAGGCGCCGCCAAAACCAGTCATTTCGTGACCTTTAAAGTGAGTCAAGGAAATAACAATATCAGCATCCATTAGTGCGCGGCCAATTTTAGCTTCTTTTACAAGTTCTCCGTTGGGAACAGGAACATATGCTTCATCAGTACCTTTTAAGCCGTCAGCGATGATTACCTGGCAGCCAGTGGAAAAAGGAGAAAAGCCATTTTCATAGGCAGTATCCATATGCTCTAAAGCATGCTTACGGCTGCCTACATACAAGGTATTGCAGTCAGTCAGGAAGGGACGACCGCCCAGCTCCTTAACTACATCTGCTACAGCTTTGGCAAAATTAGGACGCAGATAGGAAATATTGCCAAGCTCACCAAAGTGCAGCTTAATAGCTACAAATTGCTTTTCAAAATTAATATTGCCGATACCAGCCTTTTTAATCAGCTTTTGCAGCTTTTGAGGAATGCTGGCACCACCATAAGGAGTACGAAAATCAGTAAAATATACCTTTGCTTTTTCCATAATCATAACCCTCCAAAATATGAAATTACTATATAATCATGTTCAGCTCTAAGCTAAATAAAAGAATCATCACAAAAGTCCAGGTAAATACAAATCTGTAGTATCTACCTCAGGAACTCCTAAAAGACGGCCTGGAACAAAGGTTCCATGACAGTCACTGCCGCCGCTGATCATTAGTCCATTCTTGTGGCAATGGTCTAAAAGAGCCTTGGTTCCCTCTTCTGTATGACCTGAATGGTAACATTCAAAGCCATCAAAAGGCTCCTCTTGCAAAATCTTGAGAACCTGCTCCAAGCCAGGACCATGAAAACCACTGGCTGCATGAGCACAAAGAGCTACGCCACCTGCACCATGAATAACATCAATAACCTCTTTAATACTTGGGAATACAGGAAATCCCAAATCATGCTCTGCTGTAAAGATTCTCTTGAAAAAATCATTTACGCCTGAGCATAATCCCTTATCCTCTAAATATGCCAAGGCTCTCCAACCACCGCGGCGTCTGTCGTAGTCGTAGGAAGAAAACTCCTGTAGGTCCACAGGCCAGCCATCCCTTTGCAAAAAAGCAATGCTGTCTATATCCTTTTGAGCTAGGAGAGCTTCATTATGAGCCATAAGCTCGCAGAGAACCTTATTATCAATATCAATTCCGTAGCCTAAAATATGAAAGGAAAAATCCCCCTTAGTGGAACAAATCTCCGCCGCAGGTAAAAACTTAAGCCCAGCTTCTGCTGCCAGTCGCCATGTCTCTCTAACATTAGCCACACTATCGTGATCCGTCACAGCTATAGCACCAAGACCAACCTTGAGAGCCTCCTCCACCAGCTCTGCCGGAGTCCAGGTTCCATCGGAGGCCGTAGTGTGAATATGCAAATCAGCTCTCATGCTTTGCCGCCTTCGCCTTGCGTTCCTCACATACCTTGCAGTTATGCTCAGGCGCAGGTCCCTGTCCCACAGAACGTTTGCCCAGTACAATACTAAACAGAAAAAGAGCTGTACCAGTCAAGATAATTGTACCACCAGGAGCCAGATTAGCATAATAAGACAATGGCAAACCAATAAGCACGGTCAAAATACCATAGGTCATACTTTGCATAATAGTTCCGCCAAAGCTGCGTGCAGTCTGCAAAGCGCAGGCCACAGGAATAACGAGCATAGCAGATACTAGAAGCAAGCCAACAATACGCATAGACAGCGCTACAGTCAAAGCTGTAAGCAGTGCCAAAAGCAGATTCAGACGCTCTACAGGAAGTCCTGCAACCTTAGCTGCCTTTTCATCAAAGGTCAAAAACTGCAGATTGCGGTAAAAGAGCATTACAAAAATAACGGTACACAGAGCCAAAGCTGCTACAATAAGCAAATCCTTGCTGCTTACTGTCATCAGGCTGCCAAAGAGCACGCTGCCCAGGTTAAAGCCGCCTTCCTTATTAAGTCCAGTAAAGATAGCAGCTAAGCCCATGCCGCTGTAAAAGAAAATTGCCAGCACCATATCAGCAGACTCACTAAGACGTACACGCACACGTTCAATAGCCAAAGCGCCAATAATTGTAGCCACTGCTGCACTGATTACAGGGCTATAGCCCCATAGAGCGCCGCCGGCAACACCTGCAAAAGCAATATGGCCAAGTCCGTCACCAATAAGAGATTGACGACGCAGCACCAGAAAGCTGCCGATGAGAGGACAGATGGTAGCCATAATCAGACCTGCCAGCCAAGCCCTCTGCATAAATTCCATTTCTAACATTTCCAGCATAAAAACAACCTCTATCTATAAAAATAGCCATGAGCATGATGGTGCTTCAGCGCCGCATGAACCTCACCGCGGAAGCAAACACCATGATTAATGCAAAGAGCACTTTTAGCAGCCTCTGCCGCCAGCTCCAGGTCATGGGAAATCATAATGATAGTAACACCCTGCTCACTATTAATGCGCTTCAGCATAGCGTAAAGGGCCTCCTTGGAGCTGGTGTCAATACCAGTAGCAGGTTCGTCCAAAAGGAGAATTTCCGGTTTTTTCACCATAGCTCTTGCCAAAAAGACACGCTGCTGCTGACCACCGCTCAGCTCACCAATCTTGCGATGACGCAAGTTTTCTAGCTGGAACTGGGCCAGAAGCTCTTTAACACGGGCCTTTTGCTCACTGCTGAAGAAGGGCAGACCAATGCTGCCATCCAGCAGTCCCAAGGAAACAACCTCTTCTACACTGATTGGAAAGTTGCGCTGCATTCTAACAGGATTTTGAGCTACGTAGCCAATCTTATGCCATTCTGTAAATTTTTCTATAGGCTGACCATAGTAATAAATCTTTCCAGCTGTTGGAGGAATAACATTGGCCAGCATTTTCATTAGGGTACTTTTGCCTGCACCATTGGCACCAATAACTGCTACAAAATCACCCTTAGGTATTTCCAAGTCCAGCTTGTGAAAAACCCAGCCCTCGCCATAGTCAAAGCCAAGATTTTCAACCTTAATTATAGTTTCCATTTTTATCCTCTATTCATTCAGCGCCTTTTCCAAATTCTCTACATTGCGCTGCATAATCTTCAGGTAATTGAGATTTTCCTTACGACCTTCCTCCGTAAGTCCCTCCAATGGATCAAGAACTGATACCTGAGCACCTGTTTCATCTGCCAAAAGCTTAGCTGTCTTGGGATTGGAGAGAGTTTGGAAGAAAATATACTTTACATCCTCTTTGCGGACAGTATTAATAAGTCGCTGCAAATCCGCAGGAGTAGGCTCTGCCTCAGGAGAAAGCCCTGCTACTGCCAACTGACGCAGTCCGTAATCATTGGCAAGATGGCCAAAGGCAGCATGAGCCGTTACAAAGCTTTTTCTTTTAGAGTCACTGGCAATCTGGTCAAGCTTTTTATCCAAGGCAGACAGCTCGTCGCAATATCTTTTGCTGTTAGCGCGATAATAATCAGCGTTAGCTGCATCAGCTACACAAAAAGCATCAGTTATCCGTTCCACCTCAACTAAAGCCTTTTTAGGGCTAATCCAGATATGAGGATCCTGCTTTCCATTACATTCATACAGGCCCTCACCTGCCTGCACGCCCATAATATTACGTTCACTAAGAGCATTCAAAGCCTGCTCCGCCCAAGGCTCTACAATACCATTATAAACAAAAACCCTGGAGCGTCCCAATTTTGTCAAATCCTTAGGAGCAGGCTCCCAATCGTGGGGTTCTGCGCCTGCAGGCACCAAAGTAGTTACCTGTACCTTGTCGCCGCCAACAGCCTTGGCAAACTCAGCCATAGGATAAAAGCTGGCAGCAACCTGCATTTTACTTTTATCCACTGAATCAGAGCTGCCGCAGCCGCTGCTAAATAATAAACATAAGCATAATAGAAGTAATTTTTTCATATTTTCCTCCTTGCCACAGCAAGTGTCAATTCAAAAGCACTTAAATGAGCCTAAAAACCCATTATTCTTTATAAATATTATTGTAGCATATTTTCAGCTGCAACGTAGCATTTTTTGTATTAAACAGAGGCGGAGACTATAATGCAAATGATTTGCTTATTTTTCTGCACTGTACTACAATAGTAATAATTAAAATTTTGAAGAGGAAGTGCTTATGATGAATCTACCTGAAAAGCAATATATTGCAGCCTTTGATATTGATGCCCAAAACACCTTTACTCCTGTATGTCCTGATGAACTTCCCGTTGTAGACGGCGATAAGATTGTAGACGAGCTTAATGCTCAAGCAAAATTTGCCAGCCTGCGCATCGGCTCCCGCGATGCTCACTCCATGAATGCAATTTGGATTAGCGATGCTGAGCACGCTCCCCTGACTCCCGTTGAGGGCAACCACCCTGATGTAGACATTCACTGGCCTGCTCACGCTATTATTGGCACTAAAGGCTTTGACTTCATTGATGGTCTTGATCCCAAGGCTTATGACTTCCAAGTATTCAAGGGTATCGAACCTGACAAGCATCCCTACGGCGCCTGCTACCATGACCTGAAGAACACTCTTTCCACCGGCGCTATTGAATACCTGCGCTGCCACAACATTACCACCGTAATCTGCGGCGGTTTGGCAACTGACTACTGCGTAAAGAACACTGTACTTCAACTCCGTGCTGCTGGCTTTGAAGTTATTCTGAACAAAGCTGCCTGCCGCGGCATTGCACCAGAAACCATTGCTGCTGCCATGGAGGAAATGGCTGCTGCCGGCGTACAATTTGTAGAATGTGCTGCCGAATTAGCATAAGTAAATATTGCTCTTATAGACGTGCTGTATATATGGCACGTCTTTTTACTTTCACTAACTCATTACAACCAACATTTAGGCACAAACCTCCTATTTAATGCACCACTCCATTATTATAAGTAGTAAAACTATAAACAAGGCCACATATTAAACAAAATACCCCCAAGATCAAGAATACTATAGCTATTCAAGACCTTTGGGGGTATTTTTATGATTGTTAATAATCAGCTATTTTATTTTGCAGTCAGCTTACGCAGAACTCTTTCCAAAAGCTCTACGCCTCTAGCGATTTCTTCAGGACGGCTCAGTTCTTCCTTGGCATGGCTCACGCCGTTGATGCTGGGAACAAAAATCATTCCTGTAGGTATGCCTGCCTTGGCAAAAATCTGAGAGTCGTGACCTGCCCAGCTAGGCATTTTCATGGCGTTCAGCTTTAGCTCCGCTGCAGACTCTACCATAGTATCAATGATTTTCTCATCCATAGGCATAGCAAAATTATGGTAGTCACCTTCAATTTCGTACTCCACATTATTGTCAGCCGCAGCCTTTTCTACAACCTGCATTACCATTTCTCTTACTTCCTGCAGAATTTCGTCAGTATAGGAACGTGTTTCCACGCACAGGCTTACTTTGCCAGGAACAATATTAGGTACATTAGGCTCAACAGTAAAGCTTCCCACTGTAGCCACAAAGCGTTTATCCGTACGAGCCAAGGCCTGAACGCCTAATGCTATTGCAGCACCTGCAGCTACTGCATCCTTACGACGATGCATAGCAGTAGTACCTGCATGGTTAGACTCACCCTTAAGCACTAAATGAAGACGGTCAAAGCCTACAATGCTGGTTACAATACCTGCAGGCAAACCCTGCTCATCCAGCTCAGCTCCCTGCTCAATATGCAGCTCCACAAAGGCAACTGGCAGCTTTTCCTCGGTAGCCTTTTGCAGTGCATCCTGTTTTAAGCCTGCATTTGCCAAGCAATCAGCCAAAGTACCATCATTTACTATGCAAGGAATATCCTGAGGCTGCTTATGGGCAAATTCACCACAGCGCGCACTTACACCAAAGCAAGCCATACCAAAGGAGGTTCCTTCTTCCTCAACGGTAGCAATTACCTGCAGACTGCGCTTAGGAGTGTAACCCTCCTCATGCCAGCTGCGTGCGACCTCTAGGGCAGCAACTACACCTAAAATACCATCAAAATTTCCGCCCAAGGGAACTGTATCCAAATGAGAACCGCTCATTACAGGAACAAGTGTGCCATCAGTACCTACATAAGTACCAACAAGGTTACCTATGGGGTCAACCTCTACCTCCATGCCTATTTGCAGCATTTCCTGACGCAGATATTCCTGTGCACCAAAAAACTCCTTGGAGTAAGACAAACGGGTAGTGCCGCCTTCGGGAGCAGCGCCAAACTCTGCCACCTTATGTAATGTATCTTGAATTCGTTCACTTCTAATCATAGTTATCACTCCAAATAAGTTAAAATTTCTTTTGCATGAGGGAGAATAATATCAGGTTTAATGCTGCCCTGCTCCACATCCTCCATAGTTGCCTCACCTGTCAGCACCATGATGGAGAGAATATCGTTGTTTAAGCCAAAGGCAATATCGGTAGCCAAACGGTCACCAACCATGGCAATTTCGTCCTTCTTATAGCCAGTACGGTCAAGAACTACATCAACCATATATTGATACGGTTTGCCAAAAATAAGCTCTGGAGATTTGCCAGTAGCAGTTTTGATAAGCTCAATCATGGCACCGGTATCAGGTATGAATTCGCCGCCTTCAATAGGACAGCGTACATCAGGATGGGTTGCTACATAAGGCACGCCTTTGTCAATCAAGCGGCAGGCAATAGTCAGACGCTCATAGGTCAGTGTCTGGTCAAAGCCAACTACTACGTAGTCAGCTCCTTCCTCCACGGTATTAGTCAAGGTAAAACCAGCCTCTCTCACAGTTTCCTGCAGCTGCGGAGTACCAAGAACAAAAAGACGGGCATCGGGCTTGTTTTTCTGCATCCAGTTAGTCAGAGCATCAGAAGAAATCAAAACACCATCTTTAGTTACGGGAACACCAAGTCTATTCATCTTTTGCACATAATGGTCATGGCTGCGTGAGGAATTGTTGGTCAGCAGATAGTAGTCACGACCGCTGTCCCTCAGCTTATCAAAAAATCCTTCCATACCAGGAATCAGTGTATCACCTAAATTAATAGTTCCGTCCATATCAAAAAGAAAGCACTTGATATTCTTCAAGCGCGCATAATCATAGCTCATAAAGTCCTCCAAAAGTTTAAATATTATATCTATTATAATGTATTTAAGTAATTTTGGCACGTCTTTTAACTTTTTATAGCAAAAGACCGCATCCGCAGCATTATAGCCAACGCTGTAGATGTGGTCTTTGTATTTGTCAATATTGTACTTATCCCAAAAGCAGACGGTCGCTTGCCATTTCTGCACCGCTGGCCTTTTCGAACATTTCTAAAAGGTCTGGAATCTCCAGATGCTTTTTATCCTCACCCTTAACGTCAATGATGACGCGTCCATTATGGAGCATAATCAGACGATTGCCATAGCGCAGAGCATCGCGCATATTATGAGTAATCATCAGAGTAGTCAGATTATCACGAGTAACAATTTTTTCCGTAAGGTCCAGTACCTTAGCAGCAGTTTTGGGATCAAGGGCTGCAGTGTGCTCATCCAAAAGCAGCAGCTTAGGCTTTTTAAGAGTTGCCATCAAAAGAGTCAAGGCCTGACGCTGACCGCCGCTCAAAAGGCCAACCTTGGCAGTCATACGATTTTCCAGACCTAAATCAAGCTCTTTCAGCAGCTCATAGAAGCGGTTATGCTGCTCCTCAGGCAAACTCCAGGCAAAACCTGGACGTTCACCGCGGCGTGCAGCAATAGAAAGATTTTCCTCAATCTGCATACCTGCAGCAGTACCAAGCATAGGATCCTGGAATACACGTCCAATATATTTAGCACGCTTGTGCTCCGGCTTTTTAGTAATATCTTCGCCATCAATAATGATACTGCCCTTATCAATAGGAAAAACGCCTGCGATAGCATTAAGCATAGTGGATTTACCTGCGCCATTGCCGCCGATTACGGTAACAAAGTCGCCAGGTTCCAGATGAAGGGACAAACCCTGAAGTGCTTTCTTTTCGTTAATAGTTCCAGGGAAGAAAGTTTTAAAAATATTATCTACATGTAACATTTAGCCAACCACCTTTCTGGAATTTAATTTAGCTTTGATCAGGGGCAGAGACAGAGCAATTGCCACCAATACAGAAGTAAAGAGCTTCAAATCATTAGGCGGCATACCCATAGCCAGTACTGCCGCAATAACAATACGGTAAACAACAGAGCCTAAAACAACGGAAATCAGGCAGTTTTTAAAGCTGCGGGTGCCAAAGAGCACTTCGCCGATAATAACGGATGCCAAACCAATAACGATGGTACCAGTACCCATGCCTACATCAGCAAAACCATTGCTTTGAGCTACAAGAGCACCGGAAACAGCAACCAAGCCGTTGCTTAGCAGCAGACCAAGAATAATAGTATGGTCAGTATTAATGCCTTGAGCACGAATCATTTGTTGGTTGAAGCCAGTTGCACGAATGGCAGCACCAATTTCAGTGCCAAAGAACCAATATAGGAAAACACCAACAGCTACAGTTACTACTAAACCAACAACTAATGTAGTCTGTGCAGTATTCATTCCTAATGCAGATTTTGCCAGCTTGAAGGCTGTATCAACGCCCAAAAGAGACAGGTTTGCCTTGCCCATAACACGCAGATTTACGGAATACAAAGCAATCATAGTCAAAATACCTGCCAAGAGAGCCGGAATTTTCATTTTAGTATGCAAAAGTCCAGTAATAACGCCTGCCAACGTACCTGCAAGAAAGGCTGCCAAAAAGGATACGCCGGGCCCATAGCCAGCAACCATCATAGCGGCAGCAGTAGCTGCACCTAAAGGAAAGCTGCCCTCCACAGTAAGATCAGCAATATCAAGAACTCTAAATGTAATATATACACCCAAGGCCATAACCGCCCATAACAAACCCTGAGCAACTGTAGGAATCAACAAATCAATCATAACAATCTCCTTATCCACGCTTTATCAGAAAAAGAAGCCTGCCAAAACTCGGCAGACTTCTCAAATTTACTTATTATTTAACGAGATCTGCATCTTTAAGCACATCTTCAGGCAGCTTAAGACCAATCTTCTCGGCAGCCTTTGTGTTAATAGTTGCTTTAAATTCCTTTTGATGCTGAATAGCCATTGTCTCCGGCTTAGCCTTGCCAGACAGGATATCAGCAGCCATTTCACCAGTTTGGACACCCAGTTTATAGTAGTCAATACCTAAGGTTGCCAGACAACCAGCCTTAACCATGGAGCCTTCACCTGCAATTACAGGAAGCTTAGCTTCATCAGTTACACTAATAAGAGTGGGTACAGCAGAAGCCATTATGTTATCTGTTGGAATATACAGAGCATCAACCTCGCCTACTAAGCTATGAGCAGCCTGTTGGATATCGTTAACAGTAGAAACAGTAGCCTCTTTAATAACGATATTTTTATCCTTAGCAGCAGCCTTAAGCATGTCTACCTGTAACTGAGAGTTAACCTCACTGGAACAGTAAATAGTGCCTACAGACTTAGCATTAGGCGCAATTTTGAGCAAAAGCTCCAGCTGCTCCTTAACAGGATTCATATCGCTGGTACCAGTAACATTAGTACCAGGCTTATCATTAGACTTAATCAACTTAGCAGCTTCATAGTCAGTAACAGCTGTTGCTACAATAGGAATATCGCTAGTTACATTAGCAACAGTTTGTGCTGCAGGAGTTGCAATAGCGCAGATAAGATTTACCTTGTTATTTACAAAGCGATGAGCAATATTCTGCAGATTTGACTGGTCAGCCTGAGCGTTTTGCTTGTCAAAGGTAATATTTTGACCTTCCTTAAAGCCCTTGCCTGCCAGGCCATCTACAAAGCCTTTATTAGCAGAATCCAGAGCAGCGTGCTCAACTAATTGCACAATACCTACACTAACCTTTGCATCCTTGCCTGTTTCAGCCTTATTATCGCCACCACAGCCAAGAGCACCCATAGCCAAAGTCATCATCAACGCAGCAGTCAACGCCTTCATTTTCTTATTTTTCCAAGAAATCATAACTACCATCCTTCCATTCTACAAAAATTAATAATATGGATGTGTTAATTTTATGCCTTTTCTTATTTATTGTAAACAAAAATATGCGAATTGCCAGAAATTTTTAAAGCTATGAACAGTATTGTTCAGAACTTTACAAGATTAGTCAAATAAGTTCTTCTCAGAAAAAACAAAATGGAGCTGTCATTTTTGACAGCTCCATTTGATTTCTAGCTTAGTCTCCTAAAAGCTCTTGAGCCTGTTCTCTGCTTACAACCAAATGAGTAATAAGACCAGTCGCTAAAGCTCCTCGCAAGGCTTTGACACTTACATTCAAGCCAACGCCTACAATTTTACGGCAGCGACGCAACAACGCCAAGGGAATATGCAGGCAGTAATCATTATTACCGCTGATAAATTCGCCTCTCTCATTAAAATAATAGGACAAAAAGCTTCCGACAGCTCTTTGCTTTTGCAGTGCATCACCAAAACGAGTGGCTGTACCTTCATCAGGTACACTAGGAAAATTCCGGAGAAAAATAATAGAAGCATCCATTTGCCCCCACAGAGCCTGCACCACCTGATAATCAGCAGTAGCCTCCAAGGCATCTCGCTGCTCTACTGAATCAGGCAGAGCCGGACAATTCAGATAATAGGGAACTCTTCCCATAGTTTCCCCCCATCTGCGTACCAGTTGGTCAGGATGATAGCCATTAAGATTAAAATGAGCATGGCCTATCAAAGGATAAATAAAGCCATCCTGATTATGGAGCTTAGTAGCAGACATTTTCTCCACAATATCGCCAGCTAAATAACCCCAGCCTAAGCCAAGATTTTTATCTGCAGCTGTCTCTAAAGCTAAATAACGTGCAGCCTGTTCAAGCAAAGGCTTACCATTAGGCAGCACCAAACCACCGCTGAGTCCATATTTACGCTGCAGCTGTTCCAAAACATCTGAATCCTGATCATCACCGCCACGAATTTCAATATGCACTATGCCAATCTCCCTGGCGCGAGTCAGCATTTTGCTGACTATAGGACGGGATACGCCCAGTCGCTTGGCAATTTCAGCCTGAGTCAAATTGTCTTCATAATATAAACGGGCAGCAGCAATAAGCTGTGCACGTTCTCTTGCACTAAGCCTCAATTATTTTACTTCTTCCATCAATTCGAACAGAATGCCGTCCTTCATAACGAAAGCTATACGTGTGTGCTCATCAGCCATCCATGGTTCAACAATAACCTTGTTTTCCTGCAGCTGTTTATCCAGGTCATCTACTTTATAGGCAACGTGTACCAGAGTTTGCAGCTCTTCCGGCAGCGGAGTATCCTTTTCAAAACGCAGATACTCAATATGGAATTCGTTAGTTTCGGGAGCTACAATATGAGTTTTAATGCCTTCAGCATAGAACTCGCCTTCGCGGGAAACATCTGTCGGAACGCCAACATGCATAAATTCTTTCATTTATTTCACGTCCTTCTTCAATAATTCATAAGCGTGGAACGCTTCTTCCGGCTTAGCATTTTCATGGACAACCATACGAATTGCCTGCAGCATAGCACTGGGACACTCGGATTGAAGAACGTTGCGTCCCATATCTACGCCAGCAGCACCTTCGTTAACTGCACGGTATACCATTTCCAGAGCTTCGTTTTCCGGAATCTTCTTGCCGCCGGCAATAACGATGGGCACCGGGCAAGCAGCAGTAACCTGTTCAAAGTTATCGCAGTAATAGGTTTTGATAATATGAGCCCCCTGCTCAGCCAGCAAACGGGTTGCCAGAGAGAAGTAGCGGGTAGTACGCTCCATTTCCTTGCCTACAGCCACTACGCCCAAAACGGGAATACCAAAACGTTCGCCTTGGTTTACATAGTAGGAAAGGTTTCTCAAGGAATCAATTTCTCCTTCAGAGCCTACAAAGCATTGTACTGCCATGCAGGAAGCATTCATACGGATTGCATCCTCAATATCAACACCAACGGTACCAAAGCTCATATCGTCCTTCAGCACACTGGTATCAGCAGTACAGCGCAGAGCAATAGCCTTGTGATTGTTGGAGGGAATGCAAGCGCGCAGTGCGCCGCGGGTTGCCATCAGGCAATCTGCATATTGCATAAGGGGAGGAATAACCAGGTCAAGACGCTCAAGACCTGCAGTGGAGCCCATAATGTAGCCATGGTCGAAGGCCAGCATAATAGTGCGTCCATCATCACCAAAAATAGTAGCTAAACGGCTTTGCATACCCCAGCCAACGCTGCTCATACCCTTTACAGGGAATTTGCGCTCAGGGGGAGCAATGCCAATACCATAATCTTTTGCTAAGATGTTACCATCTTTATCTGCCATAGTTTTAAATCTCCTTTAGAAGTGCGCCGCCTCTCCGTCATTGCCAACGGCCAGTTCACCTTGTCTCCTTAAAAGGAGAGGCTAATCTACTATAGAAATGCAGGAGAGACAGCACCTAAGTATTTCATTTAAATGAACATAATAACAACAAAAATCACGATGTCCTCTAATGCACTATAAATTCATATAACGCCACGGCACGCTAGAGTGCAGCAGATTTGAGGAAGGACGACGACAGCGTAATGACTAGTACGTCTAGGAGTCCTGACAAAAAAGATGCTGTGCTATAGCGTGACGCTTATGAATTAGTTCTTATAATAAGGAGTGCGGCAAGGAGCATTCCAATAACCCAGCATCTCATCATCCATACGAGCGATGAACATTTGGAAGCCAGCTGTCTCTTGAACAGTCAGGATTTCACCGACTACGCTTGCAGCAACTTCAATGCCCTTTTCTGCCAGGAATTTATGGCAAGCACGGAATACGATCAGTTGCTCCATAAGAGTGGTAGCGCCGCTGCCATTGATAACAACCAGCAGTTTTTCGCCAGCTTTTACGTCCAGATCTTTCAGCAGAGCGTCCATCATGATAGCTGCAGTCTCATCAGCAGATTTCATAGGTTGGGTACCGCCGCCGCCTTCACCATGTTGGCCCATACCAACTTCCATAGTACCTTCTTCAATATGAGCAATTTCCATACCAGTTGCAGGATGGGTAGCACCTACGGTCGCAACAGCGATGGTTGCCATGTTATCAGCAAATTTTTGAGCAATTGCAGCAACCTCTTCCAAAGATTTTCCAGCTGCAGCAGCTGCACCAGCAATTTTATACAGAGGAACGCAGCCAACCAGACCACGACGATCGTCAGCATTTTCACGAGGAGCGTTAGCAATATCTTCTTGGGTAACAACCTTGATTACAGGGATGCCAAGTTTTTTGATTTGTTTCATAGTCAGGTTACCAGTCAGCATATCGCCAGCGTGGTTCAGAACTACAAACAGAACACCATGACCCTTGTCAGCCATTTTAATAGCTTCTACGCAAGCTTGAGGACCAGGAGCAGCAAAGATGTTGCCTGCTACGGAAATATCTACCATACCTTCGCCAACAAAGCCGCTGATTGCAGGCTCATGGCCGGTGCCGCCAAGGGTAACGATGGTTACACGGTCAGCATCTTTCAATTTTTTATTAACAACCAGGTTGCCTTGCTCTAAGGAAATAATATCAGGGTTGGACAGAGCCAAGCCTTCCAGCAATTCAGAAGTTAAATTTTCGGGATCGTTGATAAATTTTTTCATGTTAGTACGCCTCCAAATTTTGTTTTAAAAATCACTTTAGAAACTACATGGAATACCTATTTTTAACACCGCAGGTGCTTAAAACTTGATAAGATTACAGAGCCTTAGCCATGGAATCAAAGAAAATGGATATAGATGTTGCACCAGGATCAGGAGTGCCTATGCTGCGTTCGCCTACATTTTTAGCGCGGCCGAATTTAGCAACCATATCACTGGTTGCAGCAGCGCCAGCCAGTGCAGCCTCTGCCATAGCCGCAAAAATCGCCTTTACATCGCCTTCAGCCTTCATGCCAGCATCAAGTGCAGGATAGAGCGCGTCAACCATAGTCTTGTCGCCAGGCTTAGCCTTGGAAATATCCATAAAGTCTTCCTTAGCCTGCTCCAGCATTTTGGCAATGCCAGCTGCGTCCAGCTCCTTAACATCATTGTCAATGCCCTCAGCAAAGCCACCAAACACAGTTCCCCACAAAGGACCTGCACTGCCGCCGTTAATGCCCATAAAGGTCATGCCCAAATCATCCAGTAGCTCCTTCATATCAGCACTATCGTTAGCTTCAATTTTAGCTTTCATAGCATCTGCCATTCTGCCAATGGTAATACCATGGTCACCATCACCAGCTACACTATCCAGCTCGCACAGATACTTACTTTTGTTCTTCAGCTCAATAGCTGCTGCCAAAAGCATTTTTTGTAAAATTTCCAGAGTCAACACAATTATCACCCCGTTAATTATTATTGCTAAGAAAATTTTAACATTTGTCAGAACATTTGTAAACGATTTTTCTGACTATTCTCCTTATTTAATTCGATACAACCTCAGCAACAACTTTCAAGAAATTTTTATCTTTAGAGAAATTACCTTTACTATGAGCAGAACCATAAAATGAGAACTATGATGATTCTGCTTTTATTTAGCAAAACAACCGCATAGAAAAGCTCTATGCGGTTGCCACAATTATTAAACTGTACCTTCCTCTAAAATTCCTAATTTTCTACGCCAATAGCGAGAATAAACAGCACCGGCAGGATTATTTGCTAAAACTCTGTCCTTGGTAATCAAAGCAGATACTGGAGCCTCACTGTGCTTGGTAAATACCATATCATGACCTACGCAAAGACCAACAATAAAGTTCAGCTCTGTTTTTGCATCATTAAGTACCTGTGCCTGAGTTGCAGGATTGCACATTCCCTCAAACTGACCTGGTTTAATCTTTTCCAGCCCTAAAACATCTTTATCTACACCACAGTTTTTGCAGCAAATGGATTCAACCTGAAAGCCAGCATTCTTGAAATACTGGGCACAGAATTTTGCTTCTACTGCCAAACCAATGCAAAAGGCAATGCCAATCTTTTTCACGCCCATTTGCTGAGCAAAGAATACACTTTCCTCAAGACGTGTCATTTTAAGATAATTGCGGCTTTCAGTAGCAGCTGCAGCCTTCATCATTTCCACATCATTTTCATCATAAAAATCCACAACTTGCTCATGGGAATAACGAGTACAGTTTTGTCCCTTTATATAGCAGTTGTGATGTTTGCAGAATGCACAATTCATGAATTCTTCCTCCCTACTAAAGTATTTTTACAAAGCTATTCCTTATACTTAATATGAGTATTCGTCACCAAAAATAATTCTCCTGCCCCCTATTAGCTACATTCAAAAAATGTCTCCCATGCAAACATAGCTCTCCCCAAATCAGTGTTTCCTATGGTTTTTTAAAGGAATTTAAGCAAATTATAGACTTGTTAGCTTTAAAAATCTTAAAATTTATGGTAGAATAAATCAGTTGATATTGCTTTTTAATGATATTTATTCTTAGTATTTTTAGGAATGTTAAACAATGCTTAATAAGAATACTTTCGATTATGCTGCAATGCTTAATATAACAGGTCAGAACTGCGTCATTATCGGTGGTGGCAGTGTAGCTGCACGTAAGCTGGCGACCTTAGGAGAAGCTGGTGCAATGATTACAATTGTAGCTCCTGAATTCTGCAGCGAGGCACTAAATGGTGCTGACAAATATTCCTGCAATGTGCTTCAGGAACACTACAGACCAGAGCATCTTAAGGGTGCATTTATTACTATTGCGGCAACGGACAGCAAAGAAATAAACCGCGAAATTACAGCTGCTGCACCTTTCTTGGTTAACAATATTACTGAGCCTGAGCTGAGTAATTTTATCGTTCCTGCTTCCATGCAGGTTGGAGAAATCAAGCTTACCATTGCAACAGGTGGAATTCCAGCCTATACAAGATTTCTGAAAAGCTTTTTAAAGCAAAAGCTGACCCCTGCCTTTGCAGAATTTAATGAGTTTCTCAAGGAACAACGTCAGCAGGTTAAAAATATACCCTCTACACCGGCAGAGCGCACCGCCTTTTGGCGTCAGGCTCTAAGCCCCGAGGTTTTAAATCTATTGGAGAACAATGATGTTCTTCAAGCAAAGGAGAAAGTACAATATGCAGTTAACAGTTTTAGGGCTCAATCACAAAACGGCACCAGTCGAAATCCGCGAACGCTTTAATTTTTCCGCGGACCGTGTTGCCAGCATTATGCGACGCTTCCGCAATTTTGATGCTATCTCTGAAGCTATGCTGCTTTCCACATGTAACCGTACAGAGCTGTATATGGTTATAGATGATCCTAATGAAGCAATTCCTGTTATCAAAAGATTGGTGAAGCACTTAGCCGGAGAATATTATAGTCCAGAATACTTCTACAATTTATCAGGTACTTTATGCGTGCGTCACCTTTTCTATGTGGCTGCCAGTCTGGACTCTCTGGTTGTAGGCGAAGGCCAGATACTAAGCCAAATCAAAAATGCTTATCAGCTGGCGCGCAGCAATGAAATGACTGACACGCTGCTAAATACCATTATGAACAAGGCTATTGCCGTTGGCAAAAGAGTACGTACGGAAACCAAGATTGCCTACAGCAGCGTTTCTGTTTCTTCTGCAGCCGTAGACTTGGCAATTAATATCTTAGGTGATTTAAGTACTGCCAAAATATTGGTTGTAGGTGCAGGTCACATGAGTGAGCTGACAGCTCGTCATCTGATAGATAAGGGCGCTAAAACAATTATTGTCAGCAACCGTAATTTTGACCATGCTCACGAACTGGCAGAAAAATTTAACGGTATTGCCATCCCCTATAGAGAAATGTTTAATCAAGCCTCTGAGGCTGATATAATCATCACCTCTACAGGTGCACCTCACTATGTACTAACTGCAGAAAATCTTGGCCCTCTGCTAAAGGAGCGCACCAATAGACCGCTTATCCTAATTGATATTGCAGTTCCTCGTGACGTAGACCCTGCTTTAGGTGATATGAGCGGCGTTACTGTTTATAATATTGACGATTTAGAAAACGTTGTGGATATGAATAAAAGCTTCCGTACTAATGAAGCTAAAGTAGCTGAGGCTATTATTGATGAAGAAATAGACTCCCTTAAGGAACGCCTGCGCTACTATACAATGCGACCTGTAATGATACAGCTCCACGACAAAATGAACTTCCTGCGCCAGAAGGTATTGAAAAAGGCCTTTATAAAAATGCCTGACCTGACTGACAGAGAACGTCGTATTATAGATTTAATGACCCAAAGATTAGAGCATAAATTCCTGAGAGAGCCTATGATTGCCATGAACAGTGTGGCTGGCACTCCTGAGGAAGAAAGATATAAACAAATGATTTGTGAGCTGTTCCTGCTCAACGAAACAGGAGAGGAGTTTGGCGATGAAAGCAGAATTGAAGATTGGGACTAGACAAAGCCTTTTAGCTCTCTGGCAAAGTAATTTTATTGCTGGCGAGCTGCGCAAGGAATACCCAAACTGCGAAGTTACCCTGAAAAAAATTGTTACTAAAGGTGACAGAATCTTGGACGTGCCCTTGGCTCAGATTGGCGGCAAGGGTCTTTTTACCAAGGAGATAGAAGAAGAGCTTTTAGACGGTACTGTTGATTTGGCTGTCCACAGCTTAAAGGATATGCCTACTGTGCTTCCGGAAGGACTGTGTCTGACAGTTATTACCAGCAGAGCCAATGTTGGAGATGCTTTCGTCAGCAACAAATACAATAGCTTTGCAGAGCTGCCTCAAGGTGCAGTTCTTGGTACCTCCAGCCTACGCCGCAGAGCACAGCTTCTGGCCGCTCGCCCTGATTTAAAAATCGTAGATTTACGCGGCAATGTAGACACTCGCCTGCGCAAACTGGATGAGGGCAATATGGACGCTATTATTCTTGCTGCTGCAGGTCTGCAGCGTTTGGGTCACGGCGACCGCATCAAGGAAATTATTCCTACCAGTGTCTGCCTGCCAGCTGTAGGTCAAGGTGCCCTGGCTATTGAATGCCGCACCGATAACACTGAAGTACGTGAAATGCTGGCCTTCCTTAACGATAAGGCTACCAAACAGGCAACTGACGCAGAACGTGCCTTTTTAGGTCTGGTTGAAGGCGGCTGCCAGGTTCCCATTGGCGTTCATGCAGAAGTACAGGACAATGAAATTAAGATTGAAGCTATTATTGCTTCTTTAGACGGTAGCACTGTGCTGCGCAATACTATTTCCGGCGATGCCGAAAAGGCTGTAGAGCTGGGACAAAAACTCGGTCACCAAATGTTGTCCGAGGGTGGTCAGGACATTCTGGCTACAATTCTTTAAGGAGAGTGAAAACATGGAAAAAAAGGGTAAAGTATATTTAATCGGCGCAGGCCCTGGCGACCCGGGTCTTTTAGGCTTAAAGGCTAAGGAGTGTTTGGAAACTGCAGATGCAGTTGTCTATGATCGTTTAGCTGACCCCCGTATTATTGAGTTCTGCCGCAAGGACGCAGAAATGGTCTATGTAGGCAAGGCCAGCGCTAATCACACCATGCGTCAACCCGATATTAATAAACTGTTGGTTAAGCTTGCTGCTGAGGGCAAAACCGTTGCTCGTCTCAAAGGCGGCGACCCCTTTGTATTTGGTCGTGGCGGCGAAGAAGCAATAGAGCTTTTAGAAGCAGGTCTTCCCTTTGAATTTGTTCCTGGTGTAACCTCTGCTATTGCTGTAGCAGAATATGCAGGTATTCCTGTAACCCATCGTCATGTAGCAACCTCCTTTGCTGTTATTACTGGTCATGAGGATCCTACTAAGGGTGAATCCACCATTAACTGGAAGGGTCTGGCAACTGCTGTTGACACCCTGGTTTTCCTTATGGGTGTTGAAAATATCGAACGCATCAGCAGCCAGCTGATTGCTAACGGACGCAGCGCTGACTGCCCGGCTGCAGTTATCCGCTGGGGTACCCGTCCTGAACAACGTACCCTTATTACTACTGTAGGCCAAGCTGCTGCTGACGTTAAAGCAACCGGTATGAAGCCTCCTGCAATTTTCCTGGTAGGCGAAGTAGTTAAACTGCGCGAGCAGCTCCAATGGTTTGACAACAAACCCCTCTTTGGCAAAACAGTTGTCGTAACCCGCGCTCGTGCACAAGCTAGTGCCCTGACTAAAAAGCTGGAGGCTCAAGGTGCAAGAGTTCTTGAGGTTCCTGCAATCAAGATTGTTCCCCCTGCTGACTTTGCACCTCTTGACAAAGCAATCTCCGAGATTGATACTTATAAATGGCTTATTCTTACCAGTGTTAACGGCGTTGAATACTTCTTTGACCGTCTGCTCAAATCTGGCAAGGACTCTCGTGCCCTTTGCGGCGTAAAAATTGCAGCTATTGGCAGTGCAACTGCAGAGGCTCTTAAAGGCTACGGTATTACTGCAGACCTTATCCCCTCTGCTTACAAGGCAGAAGAGCTGGCTGACGCTTTAGCTGCAGATACAAAAGCAGGCGACAAGCTGCTTTTAGCTCGCGCCAAGATTGCCCGCAACGTACTGCCTGAACGTCTTCGCGCGCTTGGTGCACAGGTTGACGTTGTAACTGCCTATGAAACCGTAGCAGACTGCCAGAACAAGGAAGAGCTCCTGGAGGCTTTGGAAAGCGGCGAAGCAAGCCTGGTAACCTTTACCAGCTCCTCCACCGTAACCAATCTGCTGGATATTTTAGGCGATAAAAAAGACCTTCTCAACAAGGTCGCTTTAGCCGCTATTGGTCCTGTAACTGCCGAAACTCTGGAAAAGCATGGCTTAAAGCCTGCAGTTTCTGCTGCTGAATATACTATTGACGGCCTGATGACCGCTATTGAAGAATATTACAAGGAGTGATTTTCATGAGTACTGGTTTTCCGGTTTACCGTCCCCGTCGTATGCGCGCTAATGCTAATCTGCGTGCTATGGTTTGCGAGACTGAAGTATCTGCAAAAGATTTAATTTATCCCCTGTTCGTCGTTCCCGGCGAAAATATTAAACATGAAATCGAATCCCTGCCCGGCAACTACCATTGGTCCCTTGACCGCGTAATGGAAGCTGTAGACGAAGTTGTAGAGTTTGGTATTCCTGCTATCATCCTCTTCGGTCTGCCCTCCTATAAGGATGCTATTGGCAGCAGTGGCTGGGATATGAATGAGCCTGTCCAAAAGGCCTGCACCCTGATCAAGGCAAAATACCCTGAACTGGTTATCATCACTGACGTATGCCTGTGCGAATACACTGAACACGGTCACTGCGGCGTTCTGGAAAACGGCTGTACCGTAAATAACGACGCAACCCTGCCCCTTCTGACCAAGGTTGCGGTTTCCCATGCTCAAGCAGGTGCTGATATGATTGCTCCCTCCAATATGATGGACGGCTACGTTCGTGCCATCCGCGAAGGTCTGGATGAAGCTGGCTTCAACCATATTCCCATCATGGCTTACTCCGCTAAATTTGCTTCTGCCTACTATGGTCCCTTCCGTGCAGCTGCAGACTCCACTCCTGCTGCAGGCGACCGCAAAGGCTACCAAATGGATCCTGCTAACACTGATGAAGCTTTGCGTGAGGTTGAGCTTGATATTGAAGAGGGCGCAGATATCGTTATGGTTAAGCCTGCACTGGCTTTCCTTGATATTGTTCAACGTGTTCATGAAACCTTTAACCGCCCTCTGTGCGTGTACAATGTCAGCGGTGAATATGCTATGGTTAAGGCTGCTGCCGAAAAAGGCTGGATTGACGAAAAACGTATCGTTATGGAAACTATGCTGGGCTTTAAACGTGCCGGCGCTAAAATGATTATTACTTATCACGCTCTCGATGTAGCTAAATGGCTGCAGGAGAAATAAGGAGAAGATTATGGATCATACAAAATCTAGTCATGTTTTCGAAGAAGCACGCAAATTTATCCCCGGCGGCGTTAACAGCCCTGTACGCTCCTTCCGCAGTGTAGGCGGTGTTCCGCCCTTCATCACTGGCGGTAAGGGCAGCAAGATTTTCGACGTTGACGGCAACCAATATATTGACTACGTACTGTCCTATGGTCCTCTGCTGATGGGCCATGCCCCTGAATGTGTAACAGAAGCTATCAAACAAGCTGCAGAAAGAGGCACCTCCTATGGTGCGCCTACTGTTGCAGAGGTTGAGCTGGCAGAAATCGTTTGCCATTTGGTACCTTCCATGGAGATGGTACGTATGGTAAACAGTGGTACTGAAGCTACCATGAGTGCTCTGCGTCTGGCTCGTGCTTACACCGGACGTGAATGCATGGTAAAATTCATTGGCTGCTACCATGGTCACCACGATAGCCTGCTGGTTAAGGCTGGCAGCGGTGGGGCTACCTTTGGTGTTCCTGACAGCCCTGGCGTACCCTCTGCAGTAGCAGCAACAACTATTACTGTTCCCTTTAATGATATTGCTGCTTTAGAAAAGATTTTCGCTGATCGAGGTCAGGAAATTGCCGCAGTCATTTTAGAGCCTACTCCCGGTAATATGGGTTTGGTACTGCCTAAAGAAGGCTATCTGGAAGCAGTTCGCAAACTGACTAAGGACAATGGTGCTCTCCTTATCTGCGACGAAGTAATGAGCGGCTTCCGCAGCGCTCAAGGCGGTTCTCAATCCCTCTACGATATTGACCCTGATATTACCTGCTTAGGAAAGGTTATCGGCGGCGGTCTGCCTGTTGCAGCCTATGGCGGCAAGCGCGAGATCATGAGCCTTGTATCTCCTGCAGGCCCCATGTATCAGGCTGGCACACTCAGCGGCAACCCTCTGGCTATGGCAGCAGGTATTGCGGCCCTCAGCTACATGGTTGACCACGACGTATGCCTGAAGCTGGAAAGCAGAACTGCAATCCTCACTGGTGGCCTGGAAAAAGCTGCTAAAAAAGCAGGTGTTCCCGTACAGGTACATCGCTTAGGCAGTATGTTCACTGTTTTCTTCAACGACAAGCCTGTTGTAGACTTTGATACCGCCGCTGCAAGTGATTTGGAAGCCTTCAAAATTTACTTCCATTCCATGCTGGAACAGGGTATTTATCTGCCTCCCTCCCAATTCGAGACCAACTTTATTTCCTTTGCTCATTCTCCTGAAGACATTCAGGCAACTATTGACGCAGCAGAAATTGCTTTCCAAAAAGTTGCAGAAATAAAAGGCTACAAAGCTGAATAATCTGATAAAACATTTCTAATCCTAAAGCATACCATTTACAAGGTCTGCTTTAGGATTTTTTATTGCCAAAATTCCAAAGTCTTTCGGCACATGCTTGGTTTTCTAATATATCTTTCTAGGAATAAGCTTAGTTTGCTAAAAAAAGAACCGCAGTCAGATTTCTCTAGCTACGGTCATAGAATTATTTTCGTTTTACAGTCTTTAAGCGTACCAATATAACATCTTATTACACAAAAAGCAGCAGACTAACTGCCATAACAGCCATACCGCTAATCAGACCATAAATAGATAAATGATGCTCTCCGTATTCCCTAGCAGCAGGCAAGAGCTCGTCAAAGGAAATAAACACCATAATACCGCCTACAGCAGCAAAGATGATACCAAAGATAATATCATTCATAATCGGCATCAGTACAAGCCAGCCAACTAAAGCTCCCACAGGCTCTGCCAAGCCGGACATAAAGGAATACATAAAAGCCTTTTTCTTAGATCCTGTAGCAAAAAAAATAGGTACAGAAACAGCTATACCCTCAGGAATATTGTGGATAGCAATGGCTACTACAATGGGAATTGCCATAGTCGGATTTTGCAAAGCCGAAATAAAGGTTGCCAAACCTTCAGGAAAATTATGTACAGCAATAGCAATTGCCGTAAAGGTACCTGTTCTTAGAAGCTTAAAAGTATCCTTATGCTTCTCCTCCTCTGCTGCAACTAGCTTAACATCGTGGGGATTCTCCTCCTCCGGCAGCAGCTTGTCAATCATAGCAATAAGCAGCATACCACCAAAGAATGATATTACGGTTAGCCAGCTGCCTTGCTGCTCACCAAGCTGTTCTATAAGAGTAGCCTTAGCATCAGCAAAAATCTCAATCATAGAAATATAAATCATCACACCGGCAGAAAAACCCAGACTGATAGACAAAAACTTTTTATTGGTCTGCTTAGTAGCGAAGGCAATAATACTGCCTACACCTGTACTCAGACCTGCAATCATGGTCATTAGAAAGGCAATAATAATATTTTGTTCCATATAAACCTCCTATTCAGTTAGCTTGCGCTAACTATAATTTTACCATTAATGCATCTGCAAGTCAACTGGCTAAAAGCGCTCCTTAATTTTCTGCCAGGTTTTGGCCAAGGTACTTTCGCCAGCCAATCTCTTAAGGCTGTCACCCCAATTAATATGTACTGCATTATCGGACCAGGTACATTTCACTGGAATACTCATGTTCATAATCTCCCAGTAATTATTCGTAAGCTTCAGCCCCTTTTTAGTATAGCTTAAGCTTCCATAAATGGAGCTTAAAGGTAAACCGCGATATGCTATATCATTAATCCTATAGCAGCCCTCAACAGTAGGAATACAGTCTGCCTGATTGCCCTTCACTAAAAGCTCTACAAAGGTAGAACCACTTACAGGCTGATCTGTCAGCAGCTTAACATCCAGTCCCTCACCTCTAAGCTGCAATTCATAATCGCCGCTGGTCAAATCCATATTTCCAGAAACAATAGTAATGGGCTTGCCATTTACTAGGCACATCATTCCCTGGCTGTAAATTACCCTATCACGCAGCACACAACTGCCATCAAAATTCTCTACACAAACTGATTTGCTGTCAGGAAAATCTAGACGCAGCATTCCCATCACCTTAAGCAGCAGCTCCGTATCATCGTCTAATTGATTTACACTGCCTTTAATATGAAAACCATCAAAAATGTTGATTTCCATACCATTCTTCAAAAGCAATCTATCACTACGCAGCTTTAAGTCATATTGGAAATCCTTACTATTTCCTGCAGCTCTGTTAATTATTCCATCTACACGTAAGGTATGGCTATAAACCTTCATTTCCAGACGTTTAATGACAAAGCTGTGCAAATCCTCGCTAAGAAACTTACCGTCCAAATCCTCCAGCAGCAGACTTCCCCTTTGCAACGAAATATCACTCAAATTCCAGCTTAGGGAACCTATGGCCCAGCCCTTAGGCCTGCGCTCCAGCAGGACTCTGACATCAGATATCTCGCCGTCTGCCAGCTCAAACTTATCCAAGCCTGCCAAAGGTGATACAATACTCCAAGCCTTACGCAAAGATATTTTAGCTGCTCTGATCAGGAAACGGTTACAGTTGTTTTGATTTTGCAGGCTAATATTTTCGTCCTCTAGCTGACAACTCAAATAGTACTCTACTACAGGGTCATTACGCCAAATACCGTTAATATTTTCTAAACGTACTGTATTATCATTAATCGTAAGGTCAAAAACACCCCGTTCAAGATAAAGCTTCAAATGCTCCAAGGCAGGACTATTAAGACCTGCAGCTACGGCTGCTTCAGCTGCTTCAACTGTCTCAGTCCTAAAATCATCTACATACTGAGGCAGCAATCTGCGTTGGTCCAATGTATAATTCAACTTTAAATGAGGCTGGCGCAGGATAATTTCCTGCACAACCTTCAAAAGCTCTGCAAATCTTTCCTTCTTAAAAAAGCTTAAAATAACCTGTACAATACTGGCTCTTATTTCCACCTCATGGACAAAGAGGCGCTCTTCGCCCTGCGCGTCACGCCAGGAAAGATTATAAAGAATAATCCTATCCGTCTTGATTATTGGAGCCTCGTTAACTGTAACGGTTCCGTCTAAAAGCATCTGCTTTGCCAAAAGCTTATTGACATTATCCAAATAAAAATCCCGTCCCAGACTATTAAAAGCAAAGGCCATAATAGCGGAAAAAGCCAGCCACATTAGCTTGATACTAATATCAATAATAGCAATACCGCCAAAAACTACTAAAAATGCAATAAAGGCCGCCATAAGAATGACAGTCGCCAAAATCTTCTTCAGCATAACTTCTTCTAATTCTCCCAAATAATATTAAGAGAATGCTTCCTTTCTGTAATAATTACGAGCCTAAGTCATATCTTGATAATACAAGCCTAATATAAACGCTCTTCTTCAGATTTGTTTATGAGATATCATCATTTCCCAATACAAGCTCATTATATCATATTCACAATAAAAGGAGTAAGTTTTCCACAGTTATCCACAAAATATGCCTAAAGTTATCCACAGTGTGCATAACTTTGTGAAAAAATCCATATCTTCCCCCTACTTATCCACAGATATTGTGTGCAGTTTAGTAAATAGACACAATATCTTTTATAAGGATTATTGGAGCTGTGGAAGACGGTGTGGAAAAGTTTGTGTAGATATGGTTTATAAGTATCTGCTTCTCTTTGACTGCCTGCAAATGTATCTGCTTTTACGTAAAAAAAGTGTGGCAAAAAGCTTTACTGCTGCTTGCTGACGCAGACTAAAAGAGCAACGTGCCTTAAATGCCGGGAAATGCAACTACGGCTTACCTTCTATACAAAAACAGACGCAGAAGAATAACCCTGATTTGAGGCGGAACGACGAAGGCGTACTAGAAGTACGTCTAGGAGTTCCAACGAAAAAAGAGGGTTATTATCCTGCGTCTATAAATAAAAAGCGCTGGAACTAAGTTCCAGCGCTGAATACTCCATGGTGATCCACCCGCGACTCGAACGCGGGACACCCTGATTAAAAGTCAGGTGCTCTACCGACTGAGCTAGTGGATCAC
>ERZ773243.328-NODE-328-length-71606-cov-25.582214_pt1 | contig 71606 bp, 63 predicted proteins | sample MGYA00580520_ERZ773243 | MGnify/ENA primary metagenome ERZ773243 (study PRJEB29015, sample SAMEA2737747) | human gut metagenome | biome: human gut; feature: human-associated habitat; material: faeces | place: China | collected 2012 ... | reverse complement strand
TATGAGCGATTACCCAATGCTCATTTCCAATAAATTACACTCTTTTCGTAACTTCACGCTGCAAGAATCCAGTTTTATACAGTGAAAAAACGAACTTTAATCCAATTGAAACTCTATTTCAATCGTGCAAAGCCTAAACAGGACACAAAATTCACCTTCGTCCTCTTCCGAATGATGTTCCAATAAGAGGCAGACGATACAGCTCATGCCATATCACAAGAAGATTGAATTTCAAATCCAGCCCCAAAAAGAAAGCTATAGAAATGAAGGAAGTTGACTTAGTTTCATACTGTTTGAACCTTTTATCAAGATAAGGAATCCTTGAACAGGATGCGTCTGGAGTTCAGTTATAACCTCTTCCACTTGAGCATATTGTTCAAAAGGATGATGAATAGCTGCAAATTCATTCCCCACCAAAACAACCCTTTCAAAGTTACATGACGAAAGATAATCTACAATCCGCTGATGTTCCCCACGGCTCCCAGCTCCAAGTTCCTTCATATCGCCCAGAATCACCATTTTATGCCCTCCATCCATCTGCTTAAAATTATTCAAAGCCGCCATCATGCTCGTAGGGTTTGCATTGTAGGCATCAATGATAAGCTGATTAGAAACCGTTGCTTTAAACTGCGAACGGTTATTCTGCGGTATATACGCTGACAGAGCCTCCGAAATGGCTTTTGAATCTACTCCGAAATAGCGGCCTACAGCAATTGAAGCCAATGCATTATCAAGATTATACGCTCCTATCAGATGCGTCTGCACTTCCTGTTTTTCTCCTTCAGTCTCCCATCGGAAAGCAAGAAACGGAGAGCAGGAAGTAACCTGTCCGCTTACATCTAAATCAGCAGCACTGCCATATCGCACACAAGTCAACCCATGAGCTATTTTATTTAAATATGGATTTTCATTCTGAATAAACACCACAGCCCCAGGCTTCATCCGCAAAAAATCATATAGCTCCCCTTTCGTGCGAATCACTCCTTCAAACGAACCGAATCCCTCCAGATGCGCCTTGCCCACATTCGTTATAAGTCCACAATCCGGCTCTACAATCTGAACCAAGTCATGAATCTCACCGGGATGGTTTGCTCCCATCTCAATCACCGCCATTTCATGTTCAGGTTTCAAACGGAGCAACGTCAAAGGAACTCCTATATGATTATTCAAATTGCCTTGGGTATAAAGCACCCGATATTTCTTCATCAAAACATGAGCTATAAGCTCCTTTGTCGTTGTTTTTCCGTTCGTTCCTGTAATTCCTACGACTTTTGTTCCCAGGCTACGGCGATGATAATTAGCCAGCGCCTGCAATGTACGCAAACAGTCATCAACCAGAATAAACTGTGCATTGCCGGGAGATGCATACTGCGGTTCATCTACAACCGCATATCGGCATCCCTGCTTCAAAGCAGCATCAGCAAAAGCATTTCCATTAAAATTGCCCCCTTTCAAAGCAATAAACATAGACCCTGCCGGACAGTTGCGACTATCTGTTGTGACTTCTTCACATTCTAAAAAGCATTTGTATAAAGTAGAAAGTTCCATAATATTTCATTTTATCTCGGACAAAGATAGCTGAAAAATAGTTTATGAAAGAGCAAAAAATAAATTATTGTCCGTACATTTGCACCACTAAGCTGACAATTCGTAAACCATGGAACATGCTATCAACAAATACATCAATGTGAACGGAAAATTGCTGGATTTATCCAGCCCGAAAGTAATGGGCATACTTAACCTCACTCCCGACTCTTTTTATGCCGAAAGCCGGAAACAAACCGAGCAAGATATCCGAATCCGGACACGTCAAATCATAGAAGAAGGAGGAAGCATAATTGATGTAGGTGCCTATTCCTCACGCTCTAAGGCGGAACACATCACCCCCGATGAAGAGATGCGCCGACTGCGTAACGGGCTACAAATTATTAATAGTGAATATCCGGATGCCATTATCTCGGTTGATACATTTCGTGCCGACGTAGCCCGCATGTGCGTGGAGGAATACGGAGTGGCTATTATCAATGATATTGCAGCCGGCGAAATGGACGAAAACATGTTTCAAATGATAGCACGGCTAAAAGTACCTTACATCATGATGCACATGCAGGGTACTCCGCAAAATATGCAACAGAATCCTCACTATGAAAATGTGGTGAAAGAGGTCATGCTATACTTCGCTACGAAAATACAGCAGTTACGCGATTTAGGAGCCAAAGACTTGATTATTGATCCCGGGTTTGGATTCGGAAAGACCCTTGAACATAATTATGAGCTTTTGGAGAAATTAGAATCATTCCAGTTATTTGACCTTCCCTTGCTGGTTGGTGTTTCAAGAAAGTCCATGATTTATAAGCTCTTGGGAGGAACCAGCGAAGATGCACTCAATGGAACAAGCATTATCAATACGATTTCCCTTCTTAAAGGAGCAAATATTCTGCGTGTACACGATGTAAAAGCAGCTTCAGAAGCCGTGCAGATTGTCAATGCAATGAATCGGTTTACAGCTACCGCTACCTGTAAAAGTTTTTAAAATTAATCCGCATATGCCTTTTGATATTCACATATTGACCTTGAAAGATATACTAGACATCCTGCTGGTTGCCTTTTTACTATACAAGTCTTACAAACTGATGAAGTCATCCGGTTCAATCAATATTTTTACCGGAATTTTGGTATTCATCGTTATATGGGTCATCGTTTCGCAAGTACTGCAAATGAAACTCCTCGGCTCCATATTCGACAAACTAGTAAGTGTGGGGGTTATCGCTCTCATTGTTCTGTTTCAAGAAGAGCTACGACGGTTCTTGCTTTCTCTCGGATCACGCCATCACAGCAACAGCCTTTTCCGCTTTTTAAAAGGAAACAAGAAAACAGAAACAAACAAGGAGGATATCATGCCGATTGTCATGGCCTGCCTGAATATGAGCAAGGGAAAAGTAGGAGCACTGATTGTTATAGAAAAAGATTTTCCTTTAGAAGATATCATACGAACAGGAGATACAATCAATGCAGATATCAATCAACGCCTTATTGAAAATATCTTCTTCAAAAACAGTCCCTTACACGATGGAGCCATGATTATCGGCAACAAGCGCATCAAAGCTGCCGGATGCATCCTTCCAGTATCGCATAATCTGGACATTCCCAAGGAACTCGGCTTACGTCACCGCGCTGCATTAGGCGTTTCTCAAGAAACGGATGCCATGGCAATCATTGTATCTGAGGAAACCGGGGGTATCTCTATTGCCTATCGTGGACAGTTCCATTTAAAACTAAATGCCGAAGAACTGGAACGCATGCTGACCAATGAATAATGTTATCAGTTTAACATCAGGTTCATATAGGGATGCTTGCCTTCAAATAATAAAGAAGGCAACTCCTCTATCGAAACAAGTTGATAGCATTTATCCGGACGATAGAGGCAGGTACACGAACCATTCTCCAAATTATAAAAACCATTATTCTCGGGTATGGCTTCATCGCCCACTACTTGAATATATAAATTGGTATGAGAGCGGGCAAAAAGAGTCAGCATTGAATATACATGAATAACTCTTGCCATGCCTAAGTCGGAGTTACATTCGGCAGATGGAGCTAATGCTTCAATTTCACTCACCGCTTCATACTGAAACAGAGAAGATAACATTTGCTGTTCCACCAAAGTATCTTCACCTAACAATTCCTTTACCGATAACCTCCCGTTTTCATGCAAACAGAAACAAAGTCCTTTCAGCTTTTCTTCTCCATAGGCTGCCAAAAGTTTTCCTCCAGAGAGTTGCAGGTCGGAAAGCACCACTTGCAGGTCTTCTGCTGAATGAAGAATCCGGCATTCATGCAGATTCTGAAGGGAGTCAAAAAAGGCAAACACATCGTCGGGAAGTTTCTTATCTAATTCGATTTCTTCCAATTTCAATGCGCTTCTGAAGTTATCAACAGGTAAGTCGTGTCTTGTTAATAACTTCGTTCCCTGTTGAAAGCATACTGCATAGCCCGACTTGGCATAATATGCTTTCAGCCATTCTTCCGCAGGAATCAATGTACTGAGTACAACTCCATCTTCATACATACGCCGGTGAGCCTTCATCAACAATTGCTTCATCACTCCCCTATTCCTATAATCAGGATGCGTACAGGCTCCGGAAATATAAGACGTCGGAACAATCGTTCCCTCATATATCATCGGATAAGGCAGACGCTGTAAGGCTGCAACGACCTTTCCGCCGACTTCTATATAGCTGTTCAGTTCATCTGTATAACGCATACGGAAATACAGTTCAACAAACTCATCAGAATCAGTAAAACACAACTTCCAAAGCTGCCGGACTTGTTCTTTTATGCTCATTTTAATGTTACAATATACTTTTCAAGAATTGTTTCCGGCTGATAAGAAAGCTTTGCTTTGCGTAACCCCTCCAGCCCCAAGTCTTCTTCCCGGTTCACATAAATAAATGACTCTGGAATGTGATTGGCGAACTCGCAATTTATCATTGGATAGGCACCCTCAATATCAACATCGGCCTTTTCAACGCAGACATCAAAGGTTTCCTGATTAATCGGTGCTCCAAAAGTAAAAGCAACAATACGCTCGTCTACATATAATACTCCACCCAATAAATCCAGATCTGCCATGTGCTCCAGAACCCTTGTCATAAACTTCCTCTCGGCCACGAGTGCTTCATTCTCGGCGCAATTATTCGCCCTGCACCACTGAGCTTCCAAACGGAGACACTCGGAAATTAGTTCCGGAGTCAGGGGCTTATATTCATAGGCAGAATAAGAAGCCTTGAACTTATTAATATGGTTTCGCTTAGGCTGATATTTTTTCCCACGAAGACCAGCCAAATCAGAACGTAAATAAATATAATCGGCATAATCACGGTCGGAGGTAAAGACGAAACGCTCAGGAAAGGCTTCTTCAAGTTGCTCACGCATATCCACACATACTCCCAGCATCCGGAAAGCAGCCCCCTCGGTTTGTGCATCTTCCATTAATGCTTCAACAGCAGAAGAGAAATTCCCTTCACCCACCGGCATCATATAAGCCAGCTCACCATCCACATAGAAACGGAACAACAAAAAGCCATCCAGTTCGGCTAATTCTGTACGGTATAAAAAACGCCATCCATATAAATTAGCAAAAGACAAGTCACAGTTTCTCCGTTGGCTACGAAGCGTATATCGCTGCACAGTTTCCCTGTCTTCTAACTCTATCGGTTTAAATGTTATCATAAAATAATCTTCCCTTTATATCACCTGCAAAGGTAAACTATCTCAAAAAGGCTATACAACAAAAAAATATGAATTATGCTTAGCACAACCCTAAAAGATGTAAAATTGTAGGAGAAAGCAAGGCCGTAAGTATACCGTTTAAGGTTAGCCCCAAACTAGCGTAAGCTCCATACTTTCCGCTGACTTCCATGGCTCGTGAAGTACCCACAGCATGGCTGGCTGTTCCCATTGATAACCCTTGCGCTATCGGGCTTCCAACACGTCCTACCTGCAACACTTTAAAGCCACAAATAGCTCCGAACAACCCCACAACAATAACCACAGCTGCTGTCAACGAGGGAATACCGCCAACCGCATTGGAAACTTCCATGGCTATCGGAGTGGTAACCGATTTCGGTGCCAAAGACATGATTACCTCAGGAGAAGCTCCCATCAGTTTGGCAATAATTGTTACAGAAACCAATCCCACAATACAGCCAGCCAACTGAGAAACTACAATCGGCATTAGCTGTTTCTTTATCATACGCAGCTGCAAATAAAGAGGAACTCCTAAAGCGACCACTGCCGGCTTCAACCAAAACTCTACCAACGAGCCGGCTTCTGCGTATTTTTCATAAGACACTCCCGTAAACTTCAAGAAACAAATCAATAAAGCAATCGCTATTAAAATGGGATTAAGCAACACCCATCCGGTTTTCTTTTGCAGTAACTTAGAAACGAAAAAGAAGCCAAACGTAATGGCTAATAAAAAGAATTTATTTTCTAAAAATTCCATACTTGCGAACTAATTGATGAACCCAACCTGTAACAACTAACACTAACATCGTACTTACCAACGTAGCAATTACTATCGGCCAAAATTGAGCAGTAATAATATCAAAATAAAGCATGAGAGCTACACCGGAAGGTACAAAAAAGAAGCCAAGGTTAGCTACTAAAAAATCAGTCAGCCCCTGCACCCATTCTAACTTTATCCAGCCAAGCTTTAGAAAAAGGGTTAATAACAACATGCCAATAATACTCGACGGCAACTTAATTCCTGTCAGATAAACAATGAGTTCACCTAACGCCAAACATCCAAAAAGGATAGAACACTGACGTATCATATAATACCTGTTTAAATATTGAAAACTGATACAAAATTACTCATTCAATAAAAACAAAGTATGTAAACAAGAGTTTTTTAAGAGGAGCAAGCTTTAAAGAGATGGTTTTTACATACTTTAAAGCAAAAAAAATCCGTTTTTGCAAACTTGATATTACAAAAATGCCTACTTTTGCAAAGTGAAAATAATCATAGATAAATCTCACATCTGACAAGCTTATACATTTTTAATTATATAAATCAAAATGGATTTAATTAGTCAAATCGTAGAACGCGCTAAAGCCAACAAACAGCGCATTGTGCTTCCGGAAGGAACTGAAGAACGTACTTTGAAAGCTGCCAACCAAATTCTAACCGATGGAGTGGCAGACCTGATTCTTTTGGGTAACCCCAATGAAATTATGGAACTGGCCAAAGAATGGGGCTTAGGGAACATTCACAAAGCTACTATCATTGACCCTGAAAACAATCCGAAACAAGAAGAATATGCTGAATTGCTTTGCGAACTCCGCAAGAAAAAAGGCATGACTATAGAAGAAGCCCGCAAACTGGTTGTCAACCCGCTTTACCTGGGCTGTTTGATTATTAAAGCAGGTGATGCTGACGGACAGTTGGCAGGTGCACGCAATACTACTGGTGACGTATTACGTCCTGCATTGCAAATCATAAAAACAGCTCCTGGCATTACTTGCGTATCAGGCGCTATGCTAATGCTGACTCATGCACCTGAATGTGGTGACAACGGTGTACTCGTTATGGGAGACGTTGCCGTAACTCCTGTTCCCGATGCAAACCAGTTGGCACAGATTGCCATCTGTACTGCCCAAACAGCAAAAGCTGTTGCCGGCATTGATCCACGTGTAGCTATGCTTAGCTTCTCAACCAAAGGCTCTGCAAAACATGAAGTGGTTGACAAAGTGGTAGAAGCTTTAAATATTGCAAAAGGATTAGCTCCTGAACTGAAAATTGACGGTGAACTGCAAGCCGATGCTGCCCTCGTTCAGAAAGTTGGTGCAAGCAAAGCTCCGGGTTCAGAAATCGCAGGAAAAGCAAATGTATTGGTAGTACCTTCTCTGGAAGTGGGTAACATCTCTTATAAATTAGTAGAACGATTGGGGCATGCCACTGCCATCGGTCCGATTCTTCAAGGTATCGCCCGTCCGGTAAATGACTTATCACGTGGTTGCTCTATTGATGACGTCTATAAGATGATTGCCATCACTGCCAATCAGGCTATTGCTTCCAAAGAGCAATAATCCTATTTTTCCAACTGAATAAGTTATCAGACATAAATGTAACTGATAACTTATTCACACAATCTTATTTATAAACTAAAAACTAAAAATCCAAATATGAAAGTATTAGTACTCAACTGCGGTAGTTCTTCAATCAAATATAAATTGTTTGAAATGACTACGAAAGAAGTCCTAGCACAAGGAGGTCTTGAAAAAATCAATCTTCCGGGATCATTCTTGAAAATAACACTTCCCAACGGTGAAAAGAAAATCCTTGAAAGAGATATTCAAGAACACACAGCCGGTGTACAGTTTATTTTTGAAACGCTGACTCACCCTGAATACGGAGCCGTAAAATCGTTGGATGAAATCAATGCAGTAGGTCATCGCGTTCTTCATGGAGGAACTAAGTTCAGCGGTTCTGTACTGATTGACGATGCTGTAATTGCAGCAGTAGAAGAATGCTGCGACCTTGGTCCGCTTCATAACCCAGCAAACCTTAAAGGTATTTATGCTGTTCAGAAGCTGTTACCCAATGTACCTCAGATTGCAGTATTTGATACAGCTTTCCACCAAACCATGCCCGAACATGCTTATCTGTACCCTATTCCTTATGAATATTACGAAAAGTATGGTATCCGCCGCTATGGTTTCCACGGAACTTCTCACCGCTACGTTGCAAAACGCGTATGCGAATTCTTGAACATTCCGGTAGAAGGTTCAAAAATCATCACCTGCCACATCGGTAACGGTGGTTCTATCGCTGCAGTAAAAGACGGTAAATGTATTGATACGACCATGGGACTTACTCCGCTGGAAGGATTAATGATGGGTACTCGCTGCGGTGACATCGATGGAGGAGCTATCCTTTACTTGATGAAAAAAGAAGGTCTTACTCCCGATCAGATGTCAGATATCCTGAATAAGAAAAGTGGTGTATTAGGTGTATTCCGTCGTTCAAGCGATATGCGTGAACTGGAAGATGCTTCTGCAAGAGGAGAAGAAATTGCAAAACGTACAGAAGCAATCTACTTCTACCGCATTACGAAATACATCGGTGCTTATGCTGCAGCTATGGGTGGTGTTGACGTAATCTTGTTCACCGGAGGTGTTGGTGAAAACCAGGCAACAGCTCGCTGGGGAGCTTGCGAAACTCTTGGTTTCTTAGGAGTTAAACTTGATCCGGAACGCAACAAAGTACGTAGCAAAGAGGCTATCATCTCAACTGATGATTCAAAAGTAAAAGTGGTAGTCATCCCTACTGATGAAGAATTGATGATTGCTACCGATACAATGGACATCTTGAACCAGAAATAAAACGCATAGCAAGCGTTAAACATAAAAATGCAGTTCTATGAAGGAGTTGACCTCCTCATGGAACTGCATTTCTTTTATCTATATCGGCACTATACCCTCCAACTGTTCTAGAAGAAAAAAATGGCATGTGAAAAGAATCTGTTTTTGACTCAGTTCACATGCCATTTTTTCTATATCCTTATACTCCGTTTGCTTACAACGCTGTTTCCCCTTCGATATATTGTTCCAAAAACATCGTTTCACCATCGAAAACAGCATACGAGAACTCAGTAATCCAGTCACCTAAAATCATCATACGCGTATTCCGGTTCAGCATCAAGTCAAGCATGATATGCCGATGACCATAAATAAAGTAATTCAAATCAGGATGACTCTTCAAATAGTTTTTTGTAAACAGCACCAAAGGCTCTTTATCCTCACCCATATAAGGAGGCTCCATTCCATTTTCCCGCTTCATGCGGCTATGTTTTGCCCACTCCAGACCAAAGTCGATGCTCCAGCGCGGATGAAGCATGGAAAACAACTTCTGCAAAGTCTTGCTATGAAACAGATAACGTAAGATTTTAAACTTACGGTCATTATCTCCCAATCCGTCACCATGAGCAAGGAAAAACTCTTTCCCGTAAATTTCACAAGTCAGAGGATTGCGGTGAATAATGACACCACACTCTTTCTCCAAATAATCGCCACACCAGATGTCATGATTCCCGATAAAGAAATGCACTTCCACTCCCAAGTCGGTCAGCTCAGACAATTTCCCCAAAAAACGAGTATAGCCTTTAGGTACTACCAGTTTAAACTCATACCAGAAGTCGAACATATCTCCCAGCAGATAAACAGCAGCAGCCTGATGCTTAATGCTATCTAAAAAATTAACCAGCCTGCGCTCCTGCGTCCGGCTGTGTGCAATAGCCCGTGAGCCTAAATGTGCATCCGAAAGGAAATATACATTCTTCATATGAAGTAACTTTTAGTGTATTACAAAAATCCCAATTCTAGTTTTGCCTCCTCCGTCATCATGTCCTTATCCCATTCAGGTTCAAAGACCAGATTAACCTGAGCCGCCTTTACCCCCTCAACCGACTCTACTTTCTGACGGATATCTTCCATGATGAAATCGGCAGCAGGACAATTAGGAGCCGTAAGCGTCATATCAAGTACAAGTTCGCCGTCGTCTTGCAAATCTATTTTATAAATCAAGCCCAAATCATATACATTCACCGGTATTTCCGGGTCGTATACAGTTTTAAGCATATCTACAATCCGTTCTTCTATTTTCAGTTTAGCCTCATTATCCATAAATTGTATGCTTTAGTATTTTTGCAAATGTAATAAAAAAGCCGATACAATTCTATGTTAAAATTAAAGTTTACCTTCATCCACATAACTATAATAAGTTCCGTCGGTAACAATAATATGATCTAACATACGGATATTCATGATTTTAGAAGCTTGATTTAACGCAGAAGTCAGTCTGTCGTCGTCGGCACTGGGACGTGTATTTCCAGAGGGATGATTGTGGCAAAGAATTAAAGAGGTGGCACGTTTCAACAACGCCTCCCTGAGAATGCAGCGCACATCTACCTGAGTAGCAGCCAATCCACCCTGACTAATCTTTATCGCATCAATGATACGAGAAGCCTGATTAAGAAACATGACCCAGCACTCTTCTATCGGAAGATCGCACATCAGCGGATGGAAATAAGCATAAATATCTTTTGAACAGCGTATTTGTTTGCGCTCCAGAGGCTCTTCCTCTTTACGGCGCTTGCCCAACTCAGAAGCTGCCAAGATTGTGATAGCCTTAGCCGGACCGATGCCTTTATAGTGACATAAATCGGCAACGCTACACTTTCCCAACTCACTCAAACTGTTCCGGCATCCGCCCAAGACCTTACGCATCAGTTCTACTGCCGAATCCTCCGTGTTTCCCGAGCCGATTAAAATGGCAAGCAACTCCGCATTACTCAGCGAAGCTGCACCATGAAGCATCATTTTTTCCCGAGGGCGGTCTTCTTCCGCCCATTGATTAATTGCTAATTTTTCTGTCATTTATAAAAAGTCTTCTCAAAAGCTGAGAAAGCATCTTTCTTCCTGATGCAACGCTGCCACCAGGCGAGAAGAAAGCCTGTCCCATAGCCTGTCAGCTGTATAAACGCTGCACACACAGAAAGGACACCTATTTTTAGACTTTTATTTTGAACCGAAGAGTCAGTAAAAATCAAAAAAGCAAACAAAGCCAGTCCGATAAGGCTCCAGCTACAGTATAGGGAACCTAATAAGATGCCCACTACGCCTAGCGTAAATACTGCCGGAAGCAGATGAACGAGTTTTAATGATTCCGGGTATTTCTTATAAAGATTTATACGGGCAATACCCGAGTTATGCACTTGTTTGAAGAATTTTTTCAAATCAGTGCGCCGCTTATGCCACACCCACGCTTCAGGAAACAGCCGGCACCGATATCCCCCCTTGAAGATTCGGATGCTGAAATCAATATCTTCGCCAAAGCGCATTTGTGAAAATCCGCCCAAAGCCCGATATACTTCCGCCTTCACCCCCATATTGAAGCTGCGAGGATAGAATTTATCCATTTTCTTTTTCCCGCCGCGGATTCCTCCGGTGGTAAAGAAAGAGGTCATTGCATAATTGATGGCTTTCTGTACATCCGAAAAGGAATCATGAGCCCGGTCCGGACCGCCAAAGGCATCTGCCGGTTCGCGGGATAGTTCTGCCTCAACAGCAGCCAGGTATCCATCGGGCAAGATACAGTCGGAATCTAAAATCAACAGATAGTCTCCCCTGCTTCGTTCGGCTGCATAATTACGCGTCTGCCCGGGACCCGAATTAGGCTTATAATAATAATGTATATCCAGCTTATCGGCATATCCGTCTACCACCTGCTTACAGGGTACAGAAGAGCCATCCTCCACCACAATTACTTCAAAATCCTGAAAAGTCTGTGTAGTCAGACTATACAACAGCTCGTCTACCTCATCCGGACGATTATATACGGGGATAATAACTGAATATCGCATATGCTATTTTTTCATTGTTTTGAATGTAAAGATACGCTTTCTTCACATGCTATAAAAAAAATTCATCAGAAATGAAACACAAAGAAAGCCATTGCTGTCTGAATAACAGAAATGGCTTTCTTTCGTATGTAATTAAAGCTATCGATTAAGCTTTTACACGACCTACGTATGAACCGTCACGAGTATCAACTTCAATGATTTCATCTTGGTTGATGAACAAAGGAACACGCACAGTTGCACCTGTTTCAACAGTAGCAGGCTTAGTTGCATTGGTAGCAGTATCACCTTTCAATCCCGGTTCTGTATAAGTAACCTTCAACTGAACCTTTACAGGAAGTTCAGCAAACAGAATAGTTTCAGTAGAAGCATCAGATACTACTTCGATAACCATTTCTTCTTTCAAGAAATCTACACCTTCAATCAAATCATGAGCGATAGGTACCTGCTCAAAAGTTTCCTGATTCATGAAGATATAATCTTCACCTTCTTTATACAAATACTGGTACGGACGACGTTCTACACGCACATCTTCCAGCTTTTCACCGATATTAAAACGACGTTCCAATACGTAACCGTCAACAACGTCTTTTAATTTTGTACGCATGAAAGTATTACCCTTACCCGGTTTTACATGCAAAAAGTCAATGCAAAAATACAATTTGCCATCCATACGGATAGCTGTTCCGATTTTAATGTCTTGAGCATTAATCATAACTTGAAATCTTTATTATATGTGATTATTGAATAATTGGCATATCAATTCGAATGCAAAATTAATCGAAATAAGGAAAAAACACAAAAAGATTTGTCTAAAAATGACTTAGCTCTTGGTTTATTTAAAAAAAGTCACTAATTTTGCAGCCCGAACGCATGGAAGAATAACATAAAAAGTATATACGAAAATGAAAAGAACATTCCAACCTTCTAACAGAAAGAGAAGAAACAAACACGGTTTCCGTGAAAGAATGGCTACCGCTAATGGTCGCCGAGTATTGGCTGCACGTCGTGCAAAAGGTCGTAAAAAATTAACTGTATCTGACGAATACAACGGCGTTAAAGCATAATTACCGTGTCAGAAATAACAATAAAAGCCGCAAAAACGAAATGTTCTTGCGGCTTTTGTTTTATCTCTCTAAATACCTGCACGTTGCACTTCTTCCATTACCCGCAAGAAGTTTCCTCCCCATATTTTCCGGATATCTTCCTCGCTGTAACGCTCTGCCAATAAGAAGCGGGTCAGGTTGATGAGTTCCGACGAGTCATTGCAACCGATTATACCTCCGTCACCGTCAAAATCGGTTCCTATGCCCACATGGTCAATGCCCATTATATTCACCATATGATGAATATGCTCTATGGCATCGCAAATGGTAGCCGGACGGTTGCTCTGCAAGAAACCTCCATACAGGCATACTTGAACCACCCCTCCCCGTTTCGCGATTGCCTTCAACTGCCCATCTGTCAAGTTACGCGGATGGTCACAGAGCGCGCGACAAGATGAATGAGAACAAACGATGGGAGTACGGCTGATTTCCAAAGCCTCATAAAAACTTCTTTCACCGCCATGCGACAAGTCAACCATCATCCCTACCCGATTCATTTCCCGGATAACCTGCTCGCCAAATTCACTTACTCCCAGATTTTCCTCGTTATAGCGTGCCGAACCACAAATATCATTATTTCCGTTGTGGCACAACGTCAGATAAACCACTCCCCTGCGGCGGAAATGCTCCACGTTACGCAAATCCTTTCCGATGGCATACCCGTTTTCGATACCCAGCATAATTGCCTTTTTCCCTTCCTGCTTCAAGCGATATAAATCCTCCGGTCTGTAAGCAATATCTACTGCTGTACAATTCATGGCCACCATTTCCTCAATACCGTTCAGCAAGCGGTCGGCTTTTGCTGTAGCAGCCAGCAAAGCCTCATCCGTACGTTCTTTCTGAGGAAGATAAGCCACCATAATCGTTGCATCTTGTCGACCTTCGGTCATCTTGTGTAAATCAACTTTAATTTTTTCATCTCTCGCGGCAAAGTTGATATTCTGTCCGAAAAACATGGGAGTATCACAATGCGTATCCAGTGTCAGCAAACGAGTATGCAGGCGTTTTGCTTCACGAAACGACCCCGCCTCTCTGACAAGCCAATCGAATAAAGGCATCATACATTCATCTCCGCGCAGGATAAAACACTCCGGATGCCATTGCACTCCCAACATCGATTTATATTCACAACTTTCCATCGCCTCAATCACTCCGTCGACCGCACGCGCAGATATTCTGAATCCCGGAGCCAGATCCTTTATTGCCTGATGATGAAAAGAGTTGACCGGAACGGCATCGGCATTCAGAAGCGAAGCCAATAAGGTATCAGACTCAACCTGCACGGTATGCGAGGCAAAGCTACGGTCAAGGTCCTGACTATGTTTGATTCGGTTTCCCTCCATCTGCACATGAATATCCTGATACAAAGTTCCCCCGAAAGCAGCATTCATGACCTGCATTCCCCGGCAAATGCCCAGCAGCGGAATCTGCCTGTTGGCAGCAAGCCGCGCCAACAGCAACTCTTGACGGTCACGGTGCGGATTAATTCCGTGGAGTTCCCTGATGGGCTCTTCATGCAAAAATAAAGGGTTGATGTCTCCACCTCCTGTAAACAAAAGTCCGTCTACGTCATCAAGCAACTTCAACAATATATCTTCATCATCAAAAGGAGGAATAACCAGCGGAATTCCTCCTGCCTTCAGCACAGACGTATAATATCCCGGAGCAAGCATCAGATTTCCATCGCTGAAGTTTCCAGTGATTCCAATGACCGGATGTTCCGCATGATTGGGGATTTTTTTATGAATGGCAGTATAAGCTGCATCTATATCAAAGCGTTGAGATGTTTTCATAAGTTAAATATTGATTGGAAACAGAACAAAGATAGATATTAATCCAGATTTATTTCTCATATTTGTTTAAAATCTGAGCATTATGGAACCGATTCGAACTCTTTCGGAAATAGTTAACTGCCTCCGCTCGCGTCAAAGACGCCGCCGGGTAGCTATTGTCTGTCCCAATGACCCCCATACAGAATATGTCGTTATCCGCAGCCTTCGTGAAGAAATTGCTGAATACCTGCTGGTAACCGACACCGAACATCTTGACATTGCCCGTCATCTTCATGCAGCTTCTCCCGATTTTGTCCGCATCTACGAAGCTCCCACTCCGGATGCTGCAGCAGCTTTAGCGGTACAACTGGTACGAATCGGCGAAGCCGACATCTTGATGAAAGGACTGATTAACACTGACAACCTGCTGCGTGCCGTTTTGAAAAAAGGAGAAGGGTTACTTCCTCCGGGAGGCATATTAAGCCACGTTGCCGTGGCACAAATTCCGCTTTACCATAAACTTTTGTTCTTTTCGGATGCAGCTGTCATTCCACGTCCCACCCTTGACCAGTTCCGAGCCATGATTGAATATAACGTCAACTTATGCCGGAAACTCGGAGATGAGCAGCCACGCGTAGCCCTGATTCATTGTACGGAAAAAACAAATGAAAAATTTCCACATACCCTCAGCTATGCCCAACTGAAAGAAGAGGCTTCTCAAAACAGGTTCAGATATGCATTCATTGACGGACCGATGGATGCCAAAACGGCCTGCGACAAGCATAGCGGTGAAATCAAAGGTCTTTCTTCTCCCGTAGTGGGAAATGCTGATATTCTTATTTTCCCGAACATAGAATCAGGTAACACATTCTATAAAGCCGTTTCTCTGTTTGGCGATGCCAATATAGCAGGCATGCTAACCGGAACCATCGCTCCCGTAGTGGTTCCTTCGCGAAGCGACTCGGGAAATTCAAAATATTACAGCCTGGCACTCGCTTGCCTGGCAGGAAACTCCAATAACCGTAACCAACCATGAAAAAGATTCTTGTTATCAACCCCGGTTCAACCTCAACCAAGCTGGCCGTTTACGAAGACAACCAGCAGATATGGCGTCATAGCATTACTCATACGCCTGAGGAATTGGCAAATTTTCATCACATAAACGAACAATATGAGTTCAGACGGACTCATGTGACGGAGGCTTTGAAACAAGCTCAAATTTCATTACAGTTTGATGCCGTCATCGCACGCGGAGGATTGTTAAAACCCACTCCCGGAGGAGTTTATCTCATTAACGAGCGCATCAAGCACGACCTTTGGAATGCCAGCATGCAGCATGCGTCTAATCTGGCTGCATGGATTGCTGATGACATCGCATCAAAAATAAGCTGCCCGTCATACATTGCCGACCCGGTAGTGACCGATGAACTGCGTGACATAGCCCGCCTGACCGGTATCCCCGAAATTCCGCGCATTTCTATATTCCATGCGCTGAACAGCCGTGCCGTATCACGAAAATACGCCGAACGTATCGGACGAAAATATGAGGAGCTCAACTTGATTGTAATCCATCTGGGAGGAGGGATTTCTGTAAGCGCCCATCACAACGGGAAAGTAGTAGATGTAAACAATGCTCTAAACGGAGAAGGTCCCTTCAGCCCGGAACGTGCCGGGACCATACCGGCACGCCAACTGATTGACCTTTGCTTCAGCGGAAAATATTCGCACGAAGACCTTCGGAAACTTTTGAACGGACGTGGAGGACTGCTGGCTCATCTGGGCACTACTGATGTACCGACTATCGTACGATGGGCACATGCCGGAGGAAAGAAGCACAAACTCACACTGGAGGCCATGATTTATACAGTAGCCAAGCAAGCCGGTGCCATGCATGTAGCTCTGCACGGACATACCGATGCCATTATCTTAACTGGAGGTATAGCTTACAGTGAGTACTGTGTCAGCCTGCTACGCGAATGGCTGGAAGGGCTCGCCCGCATCGTAGTTATTCCCGGTGAAGATGAAATGGGAGCACTCGCCATGAATGCGTTAGGTGCGCTAAAAGGAGAGCTTACACTGCAAGAATATGCCCCTCAAGAAGATTTATCTTAAAATGGCACACAGCTACTTCATTCTGCAAATCAAACTTCCTCCCGAAGCCGGATTTGCAGAATGAAACATGTACAAACCAAGAAACAATGAACATCAATCAGAGCAATACTTCCATAGAAAACCTGCGCGACACACCTTCCACCCCAACGATTACAGCGCAAAGCAATGTAAGCTATCTACAACTATGTTCGCTCAACAAGCTTCCCTCCTTTCAGTTTCCCGTGAAGATGCTGTCCCTGCTGGAAAAACATAAAATACCCATCTTATTCATGACTTCCTCAAGCACCAATCTTTCAATGATTGTCGAGCTTGACGAAAGCGATTTTTCCTGCATATATCCTCTCCTCAATCAGTTTGCTCAAATAAATTTTGAAAAAAATATTTCAGCCGTATCTATTACCGGAGAAGATTTGCAAACCACCGGTCAGATGGAAAAACGAACAATAGATGCATTAAGTTCGATTCCCATCTTAATGGTTTCACAAGAAAGCAGTAATTACAGCCTCTTTATGGCTATCTATGACAAAGACCTGAAACAAGCACTTTGCAACCTGAAAAAAGCACTTTTCTGACAGAGAAAAAAATGCCAAGGCATTTCATCTGAAACACCTAGGCGAATACCTCCGAACGCCTTGACATTTCAAGTTAAACGCACTGGTGATTTTTATCACCTCGTGAACCAGAGAAGTCCTCAGATTTCTAAGAAAGAAACCATATTTTTCACTATCTTTGCATACAAGATGTTACAGAAATCAACTGGCATAGTGCTGGGCACCATACGATATAACGATAAATCGAATATCGCCCATCTTTATACGGAACAGAACGGACTGATGTCTTTTCTGATTCCTGCTATCCGTTCACGCAAAACCTCAGTTAGTCCCGTGCTTTTTCAACCTCTTTCACTGGTTGAATTCGAAGCCGACATCCGTCCTCGCTCCGGAATACACCCTATAAAAGAAGCGCGTGCGTGGTTTACCTTCCATTCTCTTCCATACGACCCGTATAAATCAGGAATAGCTCTGTTTCTCACCGAATTTCTTGATTATGCGCTGAAAGAAGAAGGGCCCAACCAACCGCTATTCGCTTATCTGGTTCATTCCATACAATGGCTGGATACCTGCGAAACACACTTCGCCAATTTTCACCTTGTATTCCTGCTGCGGCTCTCTCGCTTTCTGGGCTTCTATCCGAACCTTGAAAATGCTTCAAGCACAGCTTATTTTGATTTGCTGAATGCCTGCTTTACTAACGACAAGCCGATGCACTCCATGTTTTTATATTCCAAAGAGGCATCACATATCCATAACCTGATGCGATTGAACTATAAAACCATGCATCTGTTCACCATGAACCGGATGGAAAGAAATCACTGTCTTGATATTATCTGTTCATACTATAAACTGCATTTGCCTGATTTTCCCGAACTGAAGTCAAAACCCGTATTACAAGAGCTATTCAGTAACATATAAAACCCTGCAATAACTTTTTTTCGGAAAAAACAGAGATTTTTGAGGATAAATGACATACTTTTAAAAGAGATACGTTACTTTTGCATCGTAAACATTAAAACAAGAATGGCTGACGATTCAATCTTTTTAATTGACATAGACAAAATTCTAAAAGAGAAAGCCGGGAAAAAAGCCCAAAGAGTTCCCCGTTTTCTTGTTTCCTACTTAAAGCGCATCGTACACCAAGATGAATTGAACGAGTTTCTGACCCGAGTGGCAGACAAGAAAGGAGTGGATTTTCTTGAAGCTTGCATGGAGTTCCTTGATGTTACACTGGATATACATGGACAGGAAAACCTCCCCGAAGACGGATTGTGTACATTCGTGTCTAATCACCCCTTAGGAGGACAAGACGGAATTGCCTTAGGGTATCTGCTGGGTAAACATTATAACGGACGCATCAAGTATTTGGTGAATGACTTACTGATGAACCTGCACGGACTCGCTCCGCTATGCATCCCTATCAATAAAACCGGATCACAGTCACGCGACTTCCCCCGAATGGTAGAGGCCGGATTCCAGTCGAACGACCATATCATCATGTTCCCTGCCGGATTATGTTCACGGCGGCAAAACGGAATTATCAAAGACTTGACTTGGAAAAAAACCTTTATCTCCAAAAGTGTGGAAACACATCGTTACATCGTCCCTATCCATTTTGAAGGACGTAACTCCAACTTCTTCTACAGTCTGGCTAATGCCTGCAAATTCTTTGGAATAAAGTTTAATATAGCCATGCTCTACCTGGCAGATGAAATGATGAAAAATCGCCATAAAACTTTCCGTGTCAGCATAGGGAAACCTATTCCATGGGAAACATTCGACAAATCAAAATCAGCAACAGAATGGGCTGATTATGTCCGTGAACTGGTTTACAAACTTTGAAAAGACGATATTAATTAATATATATGGAAGAGATTATTGCGCCGATTGACAAGAAAATACTGAAATCGGAACTTACAGAAGATAAACGCCTGCGCTTTACCAATAAAAGCAACAACGAAATTTATGTTGTAACATGGAAGAATGCGCCTAACGTATTAAAGGAAATCGGACGCTTACGTGAAATCGCATTCCGAGCTGCCGGAGGTGGAACAGGACTGTCTATGGACCTGGATGAATACGACTTGATGGAAGAACCTTACCAGCAACTAATCGTATGGAATCCTGATGCTGAAGAAATCTTGGGAGGATACCGGTATCTCTTGGGAAACGAAGTGAAGTTTGATGAACATGGCAAACCGATATTGGCTACTGCACATATGTTTAACTTCTCTGAAAAGTTCCTGAAAGAATATTTGCCCACTACCATCGAACTGGGACGCTCATTTGTAACACTGGAGTATCAATCTACCCGAGCTGGATCAAAAGGGCTGTTCGCACTCGATAATCTGTGGGACGGATTAGGAGCTCTAACCGTGATTAAGCCGAACGTAAAATATTTCTTCGGAAAAATGACCATGTATCCCAGTTACAGCCGCCTGGGAAGGGATATGATATTATATTTCCTGAAAAAACATTTCACCGATAAAGATGAACTTATCACTCCCATGGAGCCGCTAAAGATAGAAACAGATCCTGACATGCTTAAAAAACTATTCTGCTATGATACGTTTAAAGAAGATTATAAGGTATTGAATACAGAAGTACGCAAGTTAGGATATAATATTCCTCCTCTGGTGAATGCCTATATGAGCTTGTCACCTACCATGCGCATGTTTGGTACTGCCATCAATGACGGCTTCGGCGACGTGGAAGAAACAGGTATTTTAATTGCCGTAGATGAAATCTTGGAAGAAAAACGGGTACGCCATATCGAATCGTTTATCAAAGACCATCCAGAGGCTATGCGCATTACTTCCGGTGCTAATCCGATAGTATCGAAAAACTAACCGACAAGGTTCGTTCTCAATAATCAGCAAGCGGCAAATTTTTGCCGCTTTTTTTGTCTGCCTGCATCACCGTCAAACCTGTATGCAGCCCGGTTTTCTTCCAGAACAAGCCATGCAAGGCTTTTTCATTTTTATGACCGGTAGCAAAGCCTGAATATGCGTCGACTTTCAGCAGGCAGTGACAATATACAAGAAAAGACCTTGCCAACACTCCGCAAAGCGTTATGACAAGGTCTTTTTAAATTATCAATGAAAATTCTATCTTCAGATAAAGAATTTACTGACGAAAGAATTAGCTCATCTTATACTTTATTATTCAGCACGCAAAGTAAAACGTTTGAAGTCAGCGATAGCCAATTCAGCATCAGCCTCTTTCAATACTTCAGAAACAGTTTTCTTCGGATCCATAATGCTTTCCTGGTTCAACAGACAAACTTCTTTCAAGAATTTGCCCAGACGACCTTTAGCAATATTTTCAATCATTGCCTGAGGCAAGTTAGCAGCCTTTTCAGCAGCAACTGTTTCCTTGATTTCCTTAGCTTTAGCTACATCTTCAGCAGTAATCCATCCCTTAGCCATGTTGCTATCCATGTGTTCTTCGCTGTCTACGTGAGAAGGATTGATACCAGCTTTCTTCAAAGCAGCTTCTACAGCCTTCTGAACCTGTTCAGCCTTAGTTTTTTCGATAGCAACCTTGATTTCTTCTTCTTTCACTGATTCAGGAACACCAGCTTCATCAATAGCAATCGGGTTCATAGCTGCAATCTGCATACAGATTTCATGAGCCACTTTTTCTTCGCAAGGCTTGTTGAAAGCTACGATAGTACAAAGCTGGTTCTTGTTCATGTGGTTATATACTGCAGTGCAAGCACCTGAAACGAAGAAATAACCATCCAATTCAGTTTTTTCACCAGTAATACCGCTACGGTCGATAACTGCGTCAGCAATAGTAGCGTTACCCATCGGAAGAGCTTTCACTTCTTCAAGAGTCTGGCATTTATTTTCAACAGCAGCATCCAAGATAGCTTGAGTCAAAGCAACGAAGTCTGCATTTTTTGCCACGAAGTCAGTTTCACACTTCAAAGCAATCATAGCAGCATAGTCACCTGTTGATTTTGCCAATACACAACCTTCTGAAGTTTCACGGTCAGAACGTTTTGCAGCAACAGCCTGTCCTTTCTTACGGATAATTTCCACTGCTTTGTCGAAATCGCCTTCTGATTCAGTCAAAGCGTTTTTACAGTCCATCATACCAGCTCCAGTCATTTTACGAAGCTTGGTGATATCAGCCATACTTACAGCCATAGTATTTCTTTTTTATTGAGTTAATAAATAAATCGGTATAAAGCAATTGAGAGTTGAGAATAGGGAGTTGAGAATTGCTGTATATAGTAACTCTCAACTTCCAACTCCCAACTCTCAGTTAAGTTATATTAAGCTTCTTCTTTGTCGATGAAAGCGGCAGCCTTAGAAGCGTTGATCGCTTCTTCTTCAGCTTTGTCCATGCGAGCCTTAATAGTTTTTTTCTTGGCAGCTTTCGGTGCGTTTTCACCAGCAGCTTCCATATCTACTTTTTCAGCTTTTCTTTCTTCCAAGCCTTCAGCCATTGCAGCGCAACATGCATCCAAGATAACTTCTACTGACTTGGTAGCGTCATCATTAGCTGGAATTACGAAATCTACGTTTGAAGGATCTGAGTTTGTATCAACGATAGCAAATACAGGAATACCCAAACGGTTAGCTTCGCGAATAGCAATGTTTTCTTTCAATACATCGATAACGAACAATGCAGACGGAAGACGAGTCAAATCAGCGATAGAACCAAGGTTCTTTTCCAATTTAGCACGCTGACGTGAAATCTGCAGAACTTCTCTTTTTGACAAGTTTGAATAAGTTCCGTCATTAGTCAATTTATCGATAGTCGCCATCTTCTTCACAGCCTTACGGATAGTCGGGAAGTTGGTCAACATACCACCCGGCCAACGTTCGATAACATAAGGCATATTTACAGAAGCAGCTTTCTCAGCTACTACCTGTTTAGCTTGTTTCTTAGTAGCAACGAACAGGACTTTTTTTCCTGATTTTGCAATCTGTTTCAAAGCTTCAGCAGCTTCTTCAACTTTAACAACGGTTTTGTTCAAATCGATGATATGGATACCGTTGCGTTCCATGAAAATATAAGGAGCCATTGCAGGGTTCCACTTTCTCTTAAGGTGTCCGAAGTGGCAACCAGCCTCCAATAATGTATCAAAATTTACTCTTGACATTGTCTTTAATTTTAAATCGTTTACTTTCTTTTTTGTTTATTGAACCAACTGACGGGTAGTTTCCCTACAAGTCTCTGGAGAAGAAAATCCCGACGGTTTAGATACTAAACGCTTTCATTTTAAGTTTTTTGAGTTTCCAAGTTTTTGAGTCAGACATAAGTATATGTGCAAACCGATTACTTGCACCAGACTTATTAACCTGCCAACTTACAAACTAACAAACTCAAAAGCTTAACGTTTACTGAACTGGAATCTGCGGCGTGCTTTGGGACGTCCCGGTTTCTTACGTTCAACAGAACGAGCGTCACGAGTCATGAAGCCTTCAGCACGAAGTGCTTTCTTATCTTCAGGATTAATCTTAACCAATGCACGAGCAATAGCCAAGCGCAAAGCCTGAGACTGACCAGTGAAACCACCACCACACAAGTTTACTTTAATATCATATTTTTCAGCAACTTCCAGTTTATTCAGAGGCTGCTTAACTACATACTGCAGAATAGTTGATGGAAAGTACTGTGCAAGGTCTCTCTTGTTAATAGTAATCTTTCCTGTACCTTCGCTTACGAAAACGCGAGCAACTGCGCTTTTACGTCTGCCTAATGCATTTACTACTTCCATTCTTTATTATTTAAGTGAGTTAATATCAATTACTTTCGGAGTCTGAGCTTCGTGTTTGTGTTCTGCACCTTCGTAAACATACAGGTTGCTCAGCAACTTAGCTCCCAAACGGTTTTTAGGAAGCATACCTTTAACAACTTTCTTCATCAATTTTTCAGCGCCATTCGGTTTCGCCATCAAACGAGCCGGAGTAATTTCACGCTGTCCACCCGGATAACCAGTGTAGCTCAGGTAAACTTTGTCATTCCATTTGTTACCTGTAAATTTCACTTTGTCTGCATTGATGATAATAACGTTATCACCGCAGTCAGCATGAGGGGTGAAGTTAGGTTTGTACTTACCTCTCAACAACTTTGCAACTTTTGTACCGAGACGGCCTACAACCTGATCGGTAGCATCAACCACAACCCATTCTTTTGTTGCAGTTTCTTTGTTTGCAGAAATGGTCTTGTAACTTAAAGTATCCACTCTTAATTTCTTTTTTAAATGTTACTACTAAAAAACAATATCTTCCTACTCCGTTTTTCCCGGACAATAAAGAAAAACAAAGCATTCAGATTTTTAAATTTATCACTATCTGATAATAATCGGCTTGCAAAGGTACGGCTTTTCCCGGAAACGGCAAAGCGTTTTTATATTTTTTCTATCCTTTTCTCTCATTAAACCGTTGTCATTCAGTACAGCCATGCAGGAATATAAAAAACATTCCGGTTTTCATGAGTATAAAGACGAAAACCGGAATGTTTTTCAAAAAGACCTGTATTGCAGTTAACGAACGATATTGTCCGGGTACTTAGTTGGCATTTCCACCCGTTTCCATATTTCATGCGACCATGATTCTATGGCATTGCCATCTATATCTTTTTCCACAAAATACTTCACATACATTAAATCTCCATTCTCACGAAGGTCAAAATGCATCTCATTAACTTGACCATTTAACTGAGGAAGATGAATATTACGAGTTACATACTCATTAAATACGTTGCTCGACTTCAAATCATAAGTGCCATAACCGATAACAATCGCTCCCGACGGCATCATTACCACATTAGTAAATCGTCCATCATCAGAAAGAATCTTCAGAGAATTACTTGTTTTCAGTTCACCGGGTATATCAGGCGAGCTGGAACTATAAAAACACATTTGCCACACACCGTTCAAGCTGACCGGCTTTTTCTCTTCAATATCCTGCGCCATTACTGAACCAACAGCCATAAGCAGCATTGCTGCCCACAGGAAAAAACAACGAGTTTTCATAATCATACGTATTAGAGTTTATCAACATCAGGTTGACATTCAAATATACGTATAATTTTTGAAAACTCGTTGCTTCTATGATAGTTATTTTTCTAAACCGATGTTTTTCTGCGACTTCCTAACCAAGAAGCGCCACAGAAAAGCAATTTGATTTCTTAAAATTCCGCATTATTCGGAGTACGTGGGAACGGAATCACATCACGTATGTTTGCCATACCTGTCACAAAGAGCAACAGACGTTCAAATCCCAATCCGAAACCAGAGTGAGGACATGAACCGTACTTACGTGTATCCAAGTACCACCACATATCCTTCATCGGGATATTCAGTTCCTGAATACGGGTCATCAGCTTATTATAATCAGCTTCACGCTCTGAGCCACCAATAATTTCTCCGATTTTCGGGAAAAGCACATCCATTGCGCGAACAGTCTTCCCATCTTCATTCTGCTTCATATAGAATGCCTTGATTTCTTTCGGATAATCAGTCAGAATAACTGGACGCTTAAAGTGCTCTTCCACCAAGTAACGTTCATGTTCTGAAGCCAAATCAACTCCCCAATATACAGGGAATTCGAACTTATGTCCCTTTGCTACCGCATCTTCCAGAATCTTAATACCTTCCGTATAAGGCAAACGAACAAAGTCTTCTTTCAATACCCCCTGCAAACGTTCAATCAAGCCTTTATCAAACATATCGTTCAAGAACTTCACATCATCATAGCAATTATCTAAAGCCCACTGAACACAATACTTGATAAACTCCTCTGCCAAATCCATATTATCGGTAATATCATTGAAAGCCACCTCCGGTTCAATCATCCAGAACTCGGCCAAATGACGAGGAGTGTTTGAGTTTTCCGCACGGAATGTAGGACCGAAAGTATAGATAGCACCCAAAGCTGTAGCTGCCAACTCGCCTTCCAACTGTCCAGAAACCGTCAAGCTTGCCTGTTTTCCAAAGAAATCGTTATCATAAATAATTGAACCGTTTTCATCTTTCTTCAAATCATACAAGTTCATTGTAGTAACTTGAAACATTTGTCCGGCACCTTCACAGTCGGATGCTGTAATCAGCGGAGTATGGAAATAGAAGAAACCACGGTCATGGAAGAATTTATGAATTGCTATTGCCATATTATGACGGATACGGAATACGGCACCAAATGTATTGGTACGAGGGCGTAAATGAGCTATTTCACGCAAGAACTCCATAGAGTGACCTTTTTTCTGAAGCGGATATGTATTATCACATGTTCCCAGCACTTCTATTTCGCGAGCCTGCAACTCACAAGCCTGACCTGCACCTACTGATTCTACCAATTCACCGTTCACACTGATACATGCACCGGTAGTAATCTGCTTCAGCATTTCTTCATCGAAGTTAGCCAAATCAACAACAACCTGCACATTATTTATAGTAGAACCATCATTTAAGGCAATAAAGTTTACCTGTTTACTACCACGACGGGTACGTACCCATCCTTTCACATTGACCATTGTGCCGAAATCACGGCATTTCAAAAGGTCAACAATCTTTGTTCTACGAATTGCTTCCATTTGTTTTTATTTTTTGGTTAACTTGCTGATAAGCCGACGAGTTGATAAGGTGTTTATCTCCTACCTTGTCAACTCGTACACTTGTCAGCAACTTATATTATTTATTCAAAAGACCCCATACGGAGCATATTTACTTCCATCTCTGTTAAATAGCGCCAGTCACCGCGACGTAATCCCTTTTTAGTAAGACCTGCAAAGTAAACACGATCAAGCTTAATTACACGATAGCCCAGTGACTCAAAAATACGACGTACGATACGATTCTTTCCCGAATGGATTTCAATGCCCACCTGCGACTTATCCGTATCCGAAGCATAACTGATTGCATCCGCATGTATTTCACCATCATCTAAAGTAATACCTGCCACAATCTGGTCAAGGTCAGCCTTGGTTACATTTTTATCACAATACACATGATAAATTTTCTTTTTCAGGAATTTCGGATGAGTCAGTTTTGAAGCAAGGTCACCATCATTTGTCAGCAACAATACCCCCGTCGTGTTACGGTCTAAACGGCCAACCGGATAAATACGCTCTCTGCATGCATCTTTAACGTAATCCATCACGGTTTTACGTTCTTGAGGATCATCCGAAGTTGTCACACAGTCTTTCGGTTTGTTAAGCAGTACATAAACCTTACGTTCAATATTTACCGGCTGGTCATGAAATTTCACCTCATCGGTACGTTTCACCTTAGTTCCCAGTTCTGTTACCACTTCCTCGTTTACAGAGACTACTCCAGCAGTAATAAATTCATCAGCCTCGCGGCGTGAACAGATACCAGCATTAGCAAGGAACTTATTCAAGCGGATTGGTTCATTCGGGTCGGTCAAGACGTCTTTATACTCAATCTGCTTCTTCATGCTATACTTCGCATTCGGATTATAATCGGCAGTACGTTGACGGGGACCACCTCCTTGTACGCGGTTATACCCTCCCTGACCTCCATTATTATAGCGAGAACGTTGTTGGCGGAAGCCACCTTCCCCCTGCTGTCCATTATTAAAGCGAGGACGGAAAGGACGCTGTTCATCTCCTTCATTATTATTAAAGCGAGGATTATACGAAGAACGTTGAGGACGGAACCCTCCTTCATCCTGTCCTCCATGATTGAAGCGCGGACGATAAGAACGCTGTTCTCCTCCCTCTTCATTGCGGTTGCCATATGGACGATACTGCGGACGGTTTCCATAGCTACGCTGCGGGCGGTCCTCATTATTACTAAAACGCGGATTATACGAAGAACGATACGGGCGTTCATTTCCCTCACGGTTATTATTATACGAACGACGACCATATCCCCCGCCTTCATAGCGGTTATTTCTATTATATCCTTCTCTGTTGTAAGACTTGTAACCATCACGGTTAGACTGGCTGTTATATTCGCCTTCCTGTCTGTTTTCTTTTTCTGCCATAATTCTTTAATTTATCACCGGAGACTCCCATCTCCCGGTTTCGTTAACTTGTTTTCTTTACTATTTATTATAGTCCAGTATAATTGTGCGGAGTAATTACACGCAATTCTTTCTTTATTTCTTCACTTACATTCAACGTTTCAATAAATTCCTTTATTGAAGCTTCATTAATGGCTTGATTGGTACGCGTCAATGCTTTTAAAGCCTCATAAGGATGAGGATAAGCTTCACGGCGCAAAATAGTCTGAATAGCTTCAGCCACTACACTCCAGCAGTTATCCAAATCTTCATATATCTTCTGTTCGTTCAGCAGCAGTTTTCCTAAACCTTTCAATGAACTTTGGATGGCAATTACAATGTGACCGAAAGGAACCCCGACATTACGCAAAACGGTAGAATCGGTCAAGTCACGCTGCAAGCGAGAAACCGGCAATTTACTTGCCAAATGTTCCAAAACAGCATTGGCCATACCCAAGTTACCTTCCGCATTTTCAAAGTCAATCGGATTCACCTTATGAGGCATTGCACTTGAACCCACTTCACCGGCTTTAATTTTCTGTTTAAAGTACTCCATTGAAATATACTGCCAGAAATCGCGGTTCATATCAATCATAATGGTATTGATACGTTTCATCGCATCAAAGATAGCACCAAGATTGTCATAGTTAGAAATTTGAGTGGTATATTCTTCACGTTCCAAGCCCAATTTCTCTGCAACGAACTTATTGCCGAAGACCTTCCAGTCGAATTCCGGATATGCCACATGATGAGCATTGTAATTTCCGGTAGCTCCACCAAACTTAGCAGTAATCGGACAAGCCTTCAATACATCCAACTGACGATTTAAGCGATAAGCAAAAACCATTATTTCTTTTCCCAAGCGAGTCGGTGATGCCGGCTGACCATGAGTTTTAGCCAGCATCGGAATATCTTTCCACTCCTCCGCATAAACTGTCAACTGGTCTATCAATTTCTGCAGCTGCGGGTAATAAACCTCTTGAAGTGCATCTTTAATTGACAAAGGAACTGAAGTATTGTTGATATCCTGTGAAGTCAGACCAAAGTGGATAAACTCCTTATACGATTCCAAACCTCCCAATTTATCAAACTGCTCCTTAATAAAATACTCAACAGCCTTAACGTCATGGTTTGTTACACTCTCTATTTCCTTAATACGCTGAGCATCTGCCTCCGAAAAATTACGATAAATATCCCGCAACGACTCAAAACGTGCCGAATCAAATGTTTTTAACTGAGGCAAGGGCAACTCGCACAAGGTTATAAAATATTCAATCTCTACCTGCACACGATACTTAATCAGTGCATATTCTGAAAAATAAGCGGCCAAAGCTCCCGCTTTGCCTCTGTATCTGCCATCAATAGGCGATATAGCTGTGAGTAAATCAAGCTCCATCATGATGATAAAAAGATTTGGTATCTATATTATGCTCATTAAATTAGGGTGCAAAGTTAATGCTTTTTCCCGAGTTTACAGGAATTTAAAGATTAGAAACTGCTTTGTTTTAACTATTTTATTCGCTTCGTCTCTTACTTCCATGTATTATAATGAATACGTGTTGCATCCCATTTGTCTTTTGGAGCATAGTCCCCCCATCGGATAACCTACCGGAATCACGCAAAGAGACTTGATATATGAAGGGGAACCCAACACGTCTGCTACCACCTTCATCCGATCTTCATACGGGTAAGTTGCAGTCCATACGGATCCTAACTCCAAAGCCTCGGCTGCCAGCAATATATTTTGAGCAGCGACAGAGCAATCCAAATACCAATAAGACGATTTACGTTCATCTGCACATACTACAATTGCCATCGGTGCTCCTTTCAGCATCTTTGCATAAGGAAGCCCATCTGCCATCTTATCTAGTTTTTCACGTTCATCGATGACTGCAAACTCCCACGGACGACGATCCATTCCACTCGGAGCTGCCATTCCAGCACGAAGCAGCTGCTCTACTTTTTCTTTTTCCACCGGTTTTCCTCCTACATACCGGCGTACACTCTTGCGGCTCAAAATATCCTCCACCACAACTTGCCCACCATCCGTCGGCCTCACATTTTCTTCCGGCTGACAAGATGCACCAATCACCAGCCCCAACAAAGGAGCCATCCAGATTCATAAACAAGAGATATTAATATCCAACAATCTGTCAAGCTAAACAATACAATGAGTCTATCTTTTCCAGGTAAATATAATAAACAATTTGAGCAACGAATAAAAAAAACACGTAACTTTGCATCCGCAAAATAAAAAAGAAAGAAAAAACATGGAACTGCCTAAAGACCCGATGATGTTATTCAGCTTCATCAACATGAAGCTACGAGATTTCTACCCTTCACTCGATGCATTATGCGAAGATTTGAATATAAATAAAAGCGACATAGTAAACCGCTTAAAAGAAGTAGGTTTTGAATATAATCAAGAACAAAACAAATTCTGGTAACACGCAGTTTACTGAAATCTGCTTCTCCAGACATACTCAATGCATCCATCTAGAAATATTCAGCCAATACCCCTATTAAAGGGAGAGTAGCTAAAAATACAAAAGCCAACCGATTCGCAAGACTTTATACATGAATCAGTTGGCTTTTGTATTGTATTTACAAATTTTCCATCTTAAGATAAAGAAGAAGGCGACCTGCATTCTCCCTACGGGAAACAGGTCGCCTTTATCTTTTTATTTACTTGTCAAACAAGAAAATATTACTGAGCCAGTTTGTTATCTGAACCCAAAACGTTCACGATTTTATGCTTGTACAGTTTTTCCATGTTATCGCGAGCCGGGCCCAAATATTTACGTGGGTCGAATTCAGCCGGTTTTTCAGCGAATACCTTACGTACAGCAGCAGTCATAGCCAAACGAGAGTCTGAGTCGATGTTGATTTTGCAAACTGCAGACTTAGCAGCCTTACGCAATTCTTCTTCAGGAATACCGATAGCAGCTTCCAGTTTACCACCGAATTTGTTGATAGTATCAACTTCTTCCTGAGGAACTGAAGAAGATCCGTGAAGAACGATAGGGAATCCCGGAAGTTTTTCCATTACAGCGTCCAATACAGCAAATTCCAATGGAGGAGGAACCAAGCGGCCAGTAGCCGGGTCAACATGACATTGTTCAGGTTTGAACTTGTAAGCACCGTGAGAAGTACCGATTGAGATAGCCAATGAGTCGCAACCTGTACGAGTAGCAAAGTCAATTACTTCTTCAGGGTTAGTATAAGTGTGATGTTCTGCAGATACTTCATCTTCAACACCAGCCAATACACCTAATTCTCCTTCTACAGTTACGTCAAACTGATGAGCATATTCAACCACTTTCTTGGTCAAAGCTACGTTTTCTTCGTAAGGCAAGTGAGAACCGTCAATCATTACAGAAGAGAAACCTGAGTCGATACAGCTCTTGCAAGTTTCGAAAGTATCTCCGTGGTCAAGGTGAAGAACGATTTCAGGATGTTCGCATCCTAATTCTTTTGCATATTCTACAGCACCCTGAGCCATGTAACGCAACAATGTAGCGTTAGCGTACTGACGAGCACCTTTAGAAACCTGAAGGATAACCGGAGATTTAGTTTCTACTGCAGCCTTGATGATAGCCTGCATCTGTTCCATATTGTTGAAGTTGAAAGCCGGAATAGCATAGCCGCCTTTGATTGCTCTGGCAAACATGTCTTTAGTGTTTACCAAACCTAAATCTTTGTAATTAACCATTGTTGTAAAATTTATAATTGTTAGTGATTAAATTCCATCTGCAAAAATAACAATAAATGTTATATATAGACATCGGTTTCGGTGAAAAAGTTTGTTTTACTTCACTTTATTAACGTTCAAGGCTTCATCTTTGCCTGCTTAAGCCTACATCTCCCTTATTATTCAGCCTCAACGCTTCAGCCATTGTTCCGGATTCAGCTTTGCTGTTTCCTTACGCAACTGAAAGTGGAGAACCGTATTTCCTTCTTTGTCGGTATGCACCTCACCCAATACATCCCGTGTACTGACACGACTACCTTTCTTCACCCGCACCGAAGACAGATTACAATAAACAGAGATGTAACTTCCATGACGCACCAGCACATTGGTCAGTCCGTTGTACTGAAAAACCGCCGAAACTTCACCATCAAATATGGCACGGGCATATGCCCCCTGCTTTCCTTTTATGTCGATGCCTTTATTGTCAAGCCTTACATTACGAAGCCCCTGCACCTGATACTGCCCATAATGACCCACAATAACATAGGCTCCAGTTATAGGAACCGGTAAAATGCCCTTGTTTTTTTCAAACGTACCTGAAAGCCTGCGGTCTTCCGAATCCACTTTATAAGAATCCATTTTCCCCGTCTCTTTTGCCGGTGACTTTACTGCTGTTTCTGCCTTTTTATCCGCCTTGGCTGCCTTCCGGGCTTCTTCTGCTTTTCGCCGTGCCTCAGCTTCGGCACGTTTCCGGGCTTTTTCTATCTCCTGCTCAATCAGTTTATCAATTTGAGCATTCAGTTTATCAGCTGAGCGGCGTTTCTTTGCAATCTCTTTCTGGATACTCTGCTGTTTTTTCTGCAAGGAGCCCAACAAGGCTTTACGTTCTTTCTCCTGTTCTTGCAGTTTGATTTTTTCAACCTCCCCCTGCTTCAACAGCTCTTCTTTTGCCTTCCAGCTTGACTGGAGCGAAGTCTTCTTACGCTGCACCTGCTCCTGCTTGCGCTGCAACTGTGCCCCTTGCATACGCTGATAGTCGGCATACTCACGCACATAGCGCAAGCGACGATACATCTGACTCAGGTTATCTGCAGAGAAAATGAACATCATTTTTTCCTGAACCGACTTATTGCGATACATATAACGAACCGACTGTTCATATTTTTTCTTCTTGTCACGCAAGTCGCGCTGCAGCTTCTGCAGTTCAACCGACAACCGGTTTATTTCCAGCTGAATGGAGCGTACATCTTTTTCAATTTGCCGGATATATTTCTGACGTTCGTCTATCTGTCCGGAGAGCAAAGCCAAATTATCTAATTGACTTTTCACATCCTTCCGAGTAGACTGCAACAATGATTCCGATTCCGAAATTTGCTGGTGAAGTTCCTTACGCTGTTTCTCCAGTTGACGAATTTTCGGAGTTGTCTGACCATAAAGTCCTAAAACCAGCAAGCTTATCCATATAATACCCAGCAAGCGTTTCATAACTTCAGTAACATTTTCAGAAGTTCGTGTAATTCTATTTTCTTATATTTCGATGAGAGTTCAGTGCGCTCCTCCCAGTTTCCACCGGCAGAAATGCGTGACAGTTTCATATCCAAAGCAAACTTAACCCGTTCTCTATTTCCAAGCGACACCTTCATATGCTGCGGAAAGGTCTTTCCCTCCAAATTACCAAAATCAGTATACAGCCAATCCATCGAATAATCTGTCCCCTTTAACCCGATACTGGTCTGCTCCAACCACCCCTCGCCTGCAGTAGTCCAGAACCGATAGGTCAAGGCCCTTCCCGACTTGGTTTCCAGAAGAGCCCGTCCGGCTGCGGGGGTAATATGAAAATGCACAGCATCAGTCACAGCCAGCTGGGGTTTTCCCGGCAGGAACAGTTCATTCAAGAACAAAGACTGCAGAATATGAAAATCCAGCTCCGTATTGGCCAGACTGCTCAAAGCCTCAAACGAAACCTCTACATACTGTTTATGCAAACGATCAACCAATAGTACCCGTTCTGGTGTAATCTCCATTCGTGCCATTTCAATTCCCAGTAAGGGAGCAACAGAGAACTGGATTACCTTTCCTCGCTTAATACGCAGAGTACCATTAACATGCGGACTGCCTCCTTTATCCAACTGTAAATCCAGACCCACCTTTGCCGTCAATGCGTCCCACTTCGGAGTCCATTCTATCACCTTCTCCATATAATCAGCACCAGTCAGTTCGCCAATCATAGGAGTCTGTACAGCGTGACGCGAAGAAGAACACGAAGCAACAACCGCCATCACAGCTGTCAGCATTATATAATATACAAGTCGTCTTACCATCTGTTTATTCAGTTATATATTTTTTCAAGGCTATTTTCCGTTTCAAGCGTTTCAGTTCCTCCGCCGAACGAGGCGTTGAGCCACTGTCCGGACTCTCTTTTATCCCTTCAGCTTTTTTCCATAGTTCAACCGCCTTCTCTTTTTCACCTAACTTATAATAGATGTCGCCACAATGCTCTACAATCACTTGACTGCTGTCTCCTCCATTCTTCATAGCCTGTTCAATATAAATACGTGCCTCCGTATAGCGTTCTTTCTCAAACAGAATCCAAGCATACGTATCTAAATAGGTATAGTTTTCAGGTTCAGCCTTGACAGTCCGGTAGCTCATTTCTTCCGCTTTATCCAAATGCTTTTTCTCAACCGAAAGATAATAAGCATAATTGTTTAACGTTCCGATATTATTCGGATTATAAACCAGCGACGAGTCATAAGCGGCATAAGCCTCAGCCTGCATATGCTTTGCATGATAAATGTCACCTAAAATAGCATAAAAGTCAGAAACTATCTGCTTGTCACTTTTATCGTTTACCTGCTTCACTCCTTTCTGAAACACATCAAGTGCCTTATCTGTTTCTTCTTTCTGATAATAAGCAATACCTAAATAGTAATAAAACTCCATAGCTTCCGGATTATATTGAAGGGCCGGCAAAGCCACCTTAATCATTTCATCCAGATTATTTTCACTGATGGCATAGCTCAATAACTGCAAACGTGCCGGTTTATTCTCCGGGTCAAGCGAAAGCACTTGATGCAATACAGGTACAGATTCTTTTCCCATCTGTTTCGTTATCAGATATTGGGCATACAGCATGGCAAGATCGGCATTCTGCTGCGGATGCTTCAATATTTCATCAAACAGAGAGATAATCTGTGTACTATCCTTGGTGGTCTGTTCAGACTGCACGATGAGCTGCCTCATTATCTCCATTTTCGTACCCGACTCTACATCGTCATTCAGCAAGATATCATTCAGCTGCACATGATAAAGACTGTCCTGACCCGCCTTCTGATAATAAGAAGCCATAGAGACCAGCGCCGGAGCATAGCCGGGATCTTCTTTTAAAATGCGCTGATACGTATCATAAGCTTCCTGCAACCGGTCGTTGCTTAAATACACATCGCCCAGCATAATCTGATAACGCATGTCATAAGGGTATTCTTTGGACAGGCTTTCTATCTCCTGAAAAGCCTGTTCCTGATTATTCATCAACAGATACATACGGAACTTCTCCATACTGATTTGTTCCGATTTACCGTCAAGTTCTTCCAGACGGTTCAGCGTCTTTACTACCTCCTCATAGCTTTTCGTCTGGCTATAAAGTTCCACCAAAGCAATCAATGGTTCCAGACGGGAAGGAAACAGCCTTGCCATATCTTCATACGCTGCAACAGCTTTCGGCAAATCGTGCTTCCGCTGATAATACGTAGCCAGCGTCTGCTTATACCAAAAGTTATCTTCATCCAAGCGCACCGCCTGTTTCAGAGCCTGTTCACTTTTATCCTCTTGCCCCAGCGCCAGATAAAACTGCGAAATCTCATATAGCGTGGCTGCCGATTTGGGATATATCTCAAGACAATGCTTATACAGTTCAAAGGCTGCATCATATTCTCCTTTCTGCTTCAGACGGACAGCCTCCAGAAAAAAATAATCATACTTGCGGCGCTGCTCGTAAGTAAGCGGATCAACCATCGCTTCCGTTTTTGTACGCTTTGCCGACCGGGAAGACTTCCCGGTAGTTCCGCACGATGCAAGCAAGGTTACCAAACACAATATAGACAATAAGACTTTCATCATCCGATTCTGATTAATTAAATGGTTCCTGTATGACCGAAGCCTCCGGCTCCACGTTCTGTTTCATCAAGAACTTCCACCTCATTCCATTCCGCCTGTTCATAACGGGCAATAACCATCTGAGCAATCCTTTCTCCATCTTCTACCACAAAATCTTCAGAAGAAAGGTTCACCAAAATAATACCTATCTCGCCCCGGTAATCTGCATCAATCGTACCCGGAGTATTCAGCAAGGTGATTCCCTTTTTCAATGCCAATCCACTGCGGGGACGCAGTTGAGCCTCATAACCCGAAGGCAATGCAATCGAGAGTCCGGTGGGAACCAGACAACGCTGCAGGGGTTTCAACACAATAGGCTGTTCCAAATTGGCACGGATATCCATTCCTGCCGACTGCTCCGTAGCATAGGCTGGCAACGGATGTTTTGACTTGTTTATAATCTGTACTTTCATTGACTTTCTTTTTTTTATTGATTTAATTTGCGAAATTAAGCATTTCATGGGACTTATACTTGTGTTTACCATTTTTTAAAGGCCGTCTGCTCTTTTTTTCTTGTTTTTTGCTTACAAAACAAACACTTAAAGCAGCACTTATCGCCCTAAATTAAAGATAAAGATACCCCCGTCCCAAAACGCTTAGGCGCCTAAAATGAAATGCCTAGGCAAGTTAAACCAAACGCTTAGACATTTCCAAAGCCTATCTTCCATGCTTCAAATGATCTTCTGCCTCTCCGTCAAAGCCACATTCCCATTCATTTTTCACTTTTAATCTTGCCACTGTCTCACTTTTCAGGAGGATATTCCGAAGAATTTCCCTAAGTTTGCAAAAACAATACTTCTACACATCAATGAATTGGAAACAACTGATATCTAACAAGCGATTCGGGCTAGAGCTTCTGCATGAAGCAAAAAAAGACGACCGTACTGAATTTCAACGCGACTACGACCGATTGATTTTTTCCGCCCCCTTCCGGCGTCTGCAAAACAAGACACAAGTATTTCCGCTTCCCGGCAGTATCTTTGTGCATAACCGGCTCACACATAGTTTAGAGGTATCGTGTGTAGGGCGTTCGCTGGGGAATGAAGTGGCAACTTTATTACTAAAGAGCCATCCCGAACTATCAGACAGTCACCTCTCTGAGATTGGCTCTATTGTTTCAGCTGCCTGCCTGGCTCACGATTTAGGGAATCCTCCTTTCGGGCATTCCGGAGAACAAGCCATCGGAACTTATTTTTCGGAAGGAAAGGGACAACATCTACGACCGCTTCTCTCGTCTGCCGAATGGGAAGATCTCATTCACTTCGAAGGGAATGCCAATGCCTTCCGCCTATTGACCCATCAGTTCCGGGGACGTCGTAAGGGAGGCTTTGTCATGACCTACTCCACCCTTGCCTCGATTGTGAAATATCCGTTTTCCTCGCGCCTTGCAGGGAAAAAGCAAAAATTCGGATTCTTCTTAAGTGAAGAAAACGATTACCAGCGTATCGCCCAGGAACTGGGCATCACCCAGCTAAATCAGGAAGGAGAACCCCTGCACTATGCCCGACATCCTCTGGTCTACTTAGTTGAAGCAGCCGATGACATCTGCTACCAGATGATGGATATTGAAGATGCACACAAGCTGAAAATCCTGACTACGCAGGAAACTCAAAATCTGTACAAACAGTTTTTCAGCAACGAACGCCTTGAGAAAATAGAGCAAATATGCCAATTAGTAACCGACACAAACGAGCAGATAGCCTACCTCCGCTCATCGGTCATCGGAGTACTGATAAAAGAATGCACCCGTGTGTTTGTGGAAAACGAGACTGCCATCCTGAGCGGCACCTTCTCAGGTCCTCTCATCCGCCACTTGTCAGAACCAGTCAAACAAGCGTATGAGAACTGTTCAAAAACAGCCTTTGCCAAGATTTACTGCGCAAAAGATGTACTCGACATCGAGCTGGCCGGTTATCAAGTCATCACCACGCTGATAGACTTAATGATTGAAGCCGTACGCTACCCCGACAAAGCCTATTCAAAACTTCTCATAAACCGCATATCGAAACAATACGATGTAGAAGCCCCTACACTCTACGGAAAAATACAAGCTGTACTTGATTACATATCAGGAATGACCGACGTTTATGCCCTCGACCTCTACCGGAAAATAAACGGCAATAGCCTTCCTGCCGTATGACCTTCATGAGAATAATCCTCCCGAACAAAGGACGAGTTTCGAAAAAGTACTTAAAAATGAAACTTTTATGAAACAAAGAACTATTACTTCAGTTTTAATAGCTATCTTTGTGCGTATTTTAGATAAAAATTACTTAATAACATTTTTATGATTAATCCTATTGTCAAGACAATCGAGCTGGGTGACGGAAGAACCATCACGCTCGAAACGGGAAAGCTGGCAAAACAGGCAGATGGGGCTGTTATGCTACGCATGGGTAACACCATGTTGCTGGCTACTGTTTGTGCAGCAAAAGATGCAGTTCCCGGTACAGACTTCATGCCGCTTCAGGTAGAGTACAAAGAAAAATATTCTGCATTCGGACGCTTCCCGGGCGGTTTCACAAAACGCGAAGGTAAAGCTTCTGATTACGAAATTCTTACTTGCCGCTTGGTAGACCGTGCTTTACGTCCACTTTTCCCGGATAATTTCCATGCAGAAGTTTACGTAAATATCATCCTTTATTCAGCAGACGGCGTAGATATGCCGGACGCATTGGCAGGACTTGCAGCTTCAGCAGCACTGGCTGTTTCTGACATTCCCTTCGGAGGTCCTATTTCAGAAGTACGCGTAGCGCGCATCGACGGTAAGTTTGTTATCAACCCTACTTTCGATCAGTTAGAACAAGCCGATATGGACTTGATGGTTGCGGCTACGTATGAAAACATCATGATGGTGGAAGGCGAAATGGAAGAAGTTTCTGAGCAAGACTTGCTGGAAGCCATGAAGTGCGCACACGAAGCTATCAAAGTTCACTGCAAAGCACAGATGGAACTGATGGAAGAAGTTGGTTCTACTGTAAAACGCGAATATTGTCACGAAGAAAACGATGAAGACTTGCGCAAGGCAGTTCACGACGCTTGCTATGAAAAAGCTTATGCCATCGCTGCTTCCGGAAACCGCAACAAGCACGAACGTCAGGATGCTTTCGACGCTATCTGCGATGAATTTAAAGCACAGTTCAGCGAAGAAGAACTGGAAGAAAAAGAAGGCATGATTGACCGTTATTATCACGATGTAGAAAAAGAAGCAATGCGCCGCTGCATCCTTGATGAAGGCAAGCGTCTGGACGGACGTTCTACAACGGAAATCCGCCCCATCTGGTGCGAAGTGAGTCCGTTGCCTGGTCCTCACGGCTCTTCTATCTTTACCCGTGGTGAAACTCAGTCATTAAGTACGGTTACTTTAGGTACCAAGCTGGATGAAAAAATCGTTGACGATGTACTTGACCAGCACAAGGAACGTTTCTTGCTGCATTACAACTTCCCTCCTTTCTCTACAGGAGAAGCGAAAGCACAGCGCGGTGTAGGCCGCCGCGAAATCGGTCACGGACATTTGGCTTGGCGTGCACTGAAAGGACAAATCCCTGCTAATTATCCATACTCAGTACGTGTTGTTTCTGACATTCTCGAATCAAACGGTTCATCTTCAATGGCTACCGTATGCGCTGGAACATTGGCTCTGATGGATGCAGGTGTGCCTATCAAAAACCCGGTATCTGGTATCGCAATGGGATTGATCAAAAATGCCGGTGAAGATAAATATGCCGTATTGTCTGACATCTTGGGCGACGAAGACCACTTAGGTGATATGGACTTCAAAGTTACAGGTACCGTAAACGGTATTACTGCAACTCAGATGGATATCAAATGCGATGGTCTGACTTATGATATTCTTGAAAAAGCATTGCTGCAAGCAAAACAAGGACGTGAACACATCCTCGGTAAGCTGACCGAATGCATTGCCGAACCTCGCGAAGACTTGAAACCACATGCTCCACGTATCGAGACCATGACAATTCCGAAAGAATTTATCGGAGCAGTTATCGGCCCGGGCGGAAAGATTATTCAGGGTATGCAGGAAGAAACCGGAGCTACCATTACCATTGAAGAAGTAGACGGTATGGGCCGCATCGAAATTTCTGGAACAAACAAGAAATGCATCGATGACGCTATGCGCTTAATCAAGGGTATCGTAGCCGTTCCGGAAATCGGAGAAGTTTACACTGGTAAAGTTCGTTCAATCATGCCTTACGGAGCATTTGTTGAATTCTTACCAGGAAAAGACGGTTTGCTCCACATTTCAGAAATTGACTGGAAGCGTTTGGAAACCATCGAAGAGTCAGGTCTGAAAGAAGGCGATGAAATCGAAGTGAAACTGCTCGACATTGACCCGAAGACCGGTAAGTTCAAACTTTCTCACAAGGTACTGCTTCCGAAACCAGAAGGTATGGCAGAAGCACAGCCTAGACGTGAACGCCAGCCCAGACAACAAAAATAATCATCATCCCTGTGATGATACAAATAAAAGAGCCGAACTCTAAATTAAAGTTCGGCTCTTTTTGCATCACGCACTTGAGTTATATAAGAATCTCCAATATTCTTGGTTACTCGCGAATCTCGCGCAACTGGAAATCTTTACGACGAAGCACGAAACTGTTACTTAAATACTTCTCACGCACAATTTTATTTTCAGCCAATTCTTCAGGTGTACCTTGAAACAGAATCTTTCCCTCAAACAACAAATAAGCTCGATCTGTAATACTCAAAGTTTCCTGTACATTATGGTCCGTAATCAAGATTCCGATATTTTTATCTTTCAATTTCCATACAATATGCTGAATATCCTCCACGGCAATCGGGTCAACTCCTGCAAACGGCTCATCAAGCATAATAAACTTCGGGTCAATGGCAAGACAGCGGGCAATTTCCGTACGCCGCCGCTCTCCTCCCGACAACTGGTCACCCAGATTCTTACGAACCTTCTGCAAGCGGAATTCGGCAATCAGACTTTCCAGTTTCTCTTTCTGATACTCAAGAGGCTTTCCGGTTAGTTCAAGAACAGAAGCAATATTGTCTTCCACACTCATCTTGCGGAAAACAGAAGCCTCCTGTGCCAAATAGCCGATGCCATTTTGCGCACGTTTATATACAGGATAAGAAGTAATATCTTGATTATTCAAATAAATATGCCCTTCATTTGGAACAATGAGCCCCGTAGTCATATAAAACGAAGTCGTCTTTCCGGCTCCATTAGGTCCAAGAAGCCCGACAATCTCACCTTGTTTCACATTAATGGAAACATGACTCACCACGGTACGCTTCCCGTATTTCTTCACTAAGTTTTCCGTCCGAAGCACCATGCGTCCGTCTTCGGGAAGTTCAAAGGATTCTGTGATATGCTGTTGGTTTTCCTCTGCCATCATAATTTAAGTAAGGATTAAGATATAGAAACCGGGAAAGCAGCATGCCTTCCACCATACTTATTTCATGGCAAAAGTAGTAAAAATCTTGGGTTATATGGTTACTCCCATGAATTTCCGTCTACTTTTTATAATAATTAGGTAAAAAGACGTACTTTTGCAATAAATTAATTGGAACATACATATGGTTAAACCGATTAGCACTTTAGGAAAATATCTGATGCTGATGGGCAGAGTGTTCTCTCGCCCGGAACGTTTTCGCATGTACTTTAAACAATATGTCAGCGAAATGGCACAATTAGGAATCAACTCCATCGGCATTGTATTGCTTATTTCTTTTTTCATTGGAGCTGTTATATGCATCCAGATTAAACTGAACATTGAAAGTCCGTGGATGCCACGTTTTGTCGTTGGATACACCACACGAGAGATTTTGCTTTTGGAATTCTCCTCATCCATCATGTGCCTTATCTTGGCAGGAAAAGTCGGTTCAAATATCGCTTCTGAAATTGGAACGATGCGCGTAACCCAACAAATTGATGCCTTAGAGATTATGGGAATCAATTCCGCCTCCTATCTTATTCTCCCAAAAATAACGGGCTTAATGACCATGATTCCCTTCTTGGTAATCTTCAGTATCGCAGCGGGCATTATCGGGGCTTTTTGTACCGCATGGATTGGAGGAATCATGAATGCCACCGACTTAGAATATGGATTACAATACACCTTCGTGGAATGGTATATTTGGTGTAGCTTTATCAAATCGCTGTTTTTCGCCTTCATTATCGCAAGCGTCTCTGCTTATTTCGGCTATACGGTAGAAGGAGGCTCTATTGCTGTAGGTAAGGCTAGTACCGACTCGGTAGTATCAAGCAGTGTGCTTATCCTGTTCTCAGACTTAATACTTACTCAAATTTTAATGGGATGATAGAACTGAAATCTTTAAATAAATCATTCGAAGGGAAAAACGTTTTAAACGATATCAACTTTTCATTTGAAAATGGGAAAACCAGCTTGATTATCGGTCAGAGCGGCTCAGGGAAAACAGTACTGATGAAATGTATCGTAGGCTTGTTTACACCTGAACAAGGAGAAGTGCTTTATGACGGACGAAACTTGATTTCAATGAACAAAAAAGAGAAACAGGCTCTTCGCCGCGAAATGGGAATGATTTTCCAAAGCGCAGCTTTATTTGACTCGCTGTCTGTTTTGGAAAACGTTATGTTCCCACTTGATATGTTCTCTAATGATACGTATCGAGACCGCATCCGCCGTGCCCAGTTCTGCCTTGATCGCGTGAATCTGATTGATGCACAAAACAAATATCCAGGCGAAATCAGTGGAGGCATGCAAAAACGTGTAGCCATAGCACGGGCTATTGCTCTACAGCCACAATACTTGTTCTGCGATGAACCGAACTCTGGATTAGACCCCAAAACTTCACTCGTAATCGATGAACTGATTCATGATATAACAAAAGAATATAACATGACCACCATTATCAATACACACGACATGAATTCAGTGATGGGCATCGGTGAAAGTATTCTATATATCTATCAAGGACATAAAGAATGGGAAGGCACTAAAAACGATGTATTTAATGCTACCAATGAACGCTTAAACAACTTCATCTTTGCATCCGACTTGTTACGCAAAGTAAAAATAGAAGAAAATAAGGAGAAGCAGAAATAACCTCCTTAACACCCCACCTAACAGAGGCTACAACAAGATATCAGGATAATGTTTTAATCTGAGTTTTATTTCCAGATTAAGACATTATCCTACCTTTTTATTATAGTAAAATGCAACACAGACAGTCTATTTTGTAACAAACACTACTTACTTTTCAACTTCCGGATTACATTTCACCAAACGAAAGAGATGAATCCGGAAGTTGCTCTTTATTTATGAACAAGCCCTCATCATACGTCAAAAAGGCATACTATCGACATACTACACATAAAATGAACAAGAAATGAATGAGCTTTAAAAATTTTGCTATATCTTTGCCGTGGTACTAAAGAAAAACATTTGACAAATGAAACTAAAGCTCATCTCTTTATTGATAGGACTGATATTTATGCCAATTCATTTACTCGCGCAGGCAAGTATGCTCTATACACCAGAGGAACACATATCAAGCAGTCTTATAAACTATGTTTACCAAGATAAAAAAGGCTTCATCTGGATAGCAACCGAATATGGATTAAACCAATTCGACGGCAATCAGTTTATTTCATTCAAGCATAACAAGAGTGATTCTAATTCGCTATGTAATAACTACGTACGTACGATATTCGAAGACAGTCGAAATACACTATGGGTAGGAACTATGACCGGATTAATGATTTATAACCGGGACACAGACAGCTTTACCCCTATTCACCTTTACCGAGAAGGGAACTTAGTAAAACCACACGTCACACGAATTATAGAACGTAGCAACGGGGAAATTTGGATTGCAACTTCCAATGAAGGAATATTCAAAATTGACCTCACCCGAAAATGTGGGCAATATACTCCAAATACCTACAAAAAAAATCTGATAAATATTACATCTATCATAGAAGACGACAACGGACTTTTATGGCTAGGTTCGGAGTTTGAAGGCCTCTCTACTTACAATCCTCAAAACGGAGAAGTAAAACCAATCTCCCCTATATCCGAAAACAACATAACCTCTTTAGCCAAAGATGAAGAAGGAAATATTTATATAGCCACATTTACAAAGGGACTGAATATCTATAATAAGAAAACTGGGGAAATAGAGCATATCAGCAGTCAAGAGTCATTTCATATTAAAGTCATAACCTTGATTGGGAAACAACTTTATATAGGAACCGACGGAAAGGGAATAAAATTTTACAATAAAGATGAAAATAAAATACAAGATCTCTATATCGATGAAAGTCTGATTGACTTAACCGATGCTAAAGTCCATTCAATTATCAACGACAAGGATGGGAATCTCTGGTTAGGATTATTCCAGAAAGGAGTTTTATTCATTCCAGGGGAGAAAAACCCCTTTCTCTATTACGGGAACAAACTACTTAGCAAAAGTCCAATCGGGAAAGGGTGCGTTATGTCTATCCACCAAGACAGCCGTAACCACATGTTTGTAGGAGTGGATAATGAAGGATTATATGAACTAACATCTGATTTCGTGTTAATCAAACATCATGCTCCCAAAGAAGGGAAGAACAGCTTCCCCGAAACCATATTAAGTATATTCGAAGATTCCGACAAACAGCTTTGGCTCGGCTCCTATGCCCGAGGCATTACCCGTTTCAATCCATCAACTGGAACATGCAATTATATACCAGAACTCACTAATGAACGTGTATTCAGTATTGTAGAAGACAAACAACGAAATCTGTATATAAGTACTTATGGATCCGGATTTTACACCTATAACCTGGATACACGGCAGCTAACCAATTACCGCTCTTCAGAAGGGATGGGAAATCCACGCAATGAAGTTGCAGACAACTGGATCAACTGTATCTATTGTGACAGCGAAGGCTTAATATGGATTGGTCATTTCAAGGGGATAAGTTGTTTTAATCCCAAAACTAAAAGTTTCATCAACTTTACACCAAACAACTATATCATAAACAATAGCATCGGATACTCTATTATAGAAAGTCTTAACCATACAATTTGGATGGGAACGACTAACGGACTGTACAGCTTAAACAAACAGACAAAAAAAATTCAACGATATACCGCTGCCGATGGACTGGACAATGAGGTAATTTGCGGAATACGAGAAGATAAAACAGGAGGAATCTGGGTAAGTACTTTCAACGGTATCAGCAAATTCATCCCTGAGAAAAAAAGCTTTACCAACTACTACGCAAGCGATGGACTACAAGGCAGTGAATTCACCCGAGGAGCTGTATTCCAATCGCCCTGCGGACGCATTTTCTTCGGAGGAACCAACGGCATTACCTGTTTCACTCCTGAAAACATAACCAATGCCACCACTGAAGCCGATATACAAATAACCGACTTCCAGATATCCGGTCAATCTGTCAACAAGAATACGCTGTCGGGAGGAAAGCCTATCTTAAGCAAAGCCATAACCGAGGCTACCGATATCCGCCTTTCGTATCAAGACAATACATTCCGTATTTCATTTTCCACCATGCAGTATGATCATACCCGGCAGACTTATTACCAATACCGCATTCGTGAGTTAGATAAAGACTGGCTATCCACCCCGTTGGGAAGCAATTATGTGACATACAATAATCTGCGCCCAGGCAGGTATACCTTCGAGGTACGTGCCGTTACACGAAATCACCTGTCGGAGATACGCACCCTTCATATAACCATCACACCTCCATGGTATCAATCATGGTGGGCATACCTCATTTACAGTTTGCTGAGCATCGCCTTGCTTTTCAATCTGATAAACTATATACGCATCCGTATGCGCCGGCGTCGTGACATGCTCGAATTAAAACATGCAGAAGAACTGAATGAAGCAAAACTGCAGTTCTTCATTAATATATCTCACGAGATACGTACCCCGATGACGCTCATCATCAACCCACTGGAAAAACTGATAGCCAACTGCCAAGACCCGGAACAAAACAAAATCTATCTGATGATTTACCGCAATGGCCAACGCATCTTACGCTTAATCAACCAGATGATGGATATCCGGAAAATCGAAAAAGGACAAATGCGCCTCTCATTCCGTGAAACCGACATGGTGGAATTTATCAACGACCTGATGCTTACGTTTGAGCACACAGCCCAACAAAAGCATATCAAATTCTCGTTTATACATTCCAATCCAGAAGTAAAAGCCTGGGTTGACTTAAATAATTTCGACAAGATTCTCATGAATCTGCTTTCCAACGCATTTAAATATACTCCCGATGGGGAAACCATCACCGTAATCTTAACCACCGGAGAAGACAAACAAGCTAAAACAGCCTTGCGGCACTATATTGAAATCAAAGTAACTGATAGTGGAATCGGACTGGATGAAGCTCAAAAAGACTTTATATTTGAACGCTTTTATCAGATAAACAACGGAATCACACATAATCAAGGCGGAACCGGAGTAGGCTTGCATCTGACCCGTTCGCTGGTAGAGCTCCACCACGGAACAATAACAGCCAACAACAACCCGGGAAGCAACGGAAGTACGTTTACCGTACGCATCCCCTCAGGATGTGACCACTTGAGCATGGAGGAAATAGAAGCAGGCAGAAAAAATGAACAGCATATCTCCCTGAATTCTGATTCTCCGGTCAAAAAAGAAACAGTGGTTTTACCGCAAACCGAAGAAGAACCGAAAAAGAAAAGAGCAAAAAACAATCTGACCCTGCTTATCGTAGACGATGAAAAAGAAATTCAAGACTACTTGAAACAGGAACTTGCCAACGAATATAAAATAGCAACCTGCAATGACGGGAAAGAGGCTTATGAATACTTGCTCAACCACGAAATAGACCTTGTGGTAAGCGATGTTATGATGGATAATATGGATGGCATGACCTTATGCAAGAAAATCAAGCAGAATGCCAACACCAACCATATCCCCGTTATCTTGCTGACTGCCTGCGACCGGGTAGAAGATCAGGTAGAAGGGCTGGATACAGGAGCAGATGCTTATATCGTCAAACCCTTTAACACCGAAATATTAAAAAGCCGTATTGCGAGCTTATTAACCAACCGACGGATTCTAAAAAATAAATTCAGCGGAATCCAGCAGCAAAGTGACAAGATTCAGAAAATCACACTCAAGTCGGCCGATGAAGCCTTATTAGACAAGATTATGAAGATTATCAACGAAAACCTTTCCGAAACCAATCTCAACGTAGAAATGCTTGCCGAGGCAGTAGGGCTGAGCCGGGTTCACCTGCACCGCAAGCTGAAAGAACTGACCAACTTGTCTACGCGCGACTTCATCAAGAACATTCGTATGCAGCAGGCATCCGAACTTTTAAAAGAAAAAAAACTAACCATCTCGGAAGTGGCTTATGCGGTAGGCTATAACAGCCTGTCACATTTTTCAAGTTCGTTCAAAGATACTTATGGTGTAACACCTACAGAATATATGCAAAGCAACCTTGCTAAGGACGACACGGAGGCAAACAAAAATACGCCACAAGAGGCCGATGACAAGAAAAGACCGGAAGCAAACGGGGATTAAACCGAAAATGCACATTCACAATAACTTTAAGCCAAACCGGTACATTCCAAGTCATCAAGTCCGGACATAAAGAAATTATAGTAGACAAACATAAAAAAAACCTTGAATATTTTGGCAAAATAAAAAATATTCATACCTTTGCATCCGCAAACGAGAGATTAGGTCCTCGTATAAAGCCCGGAAGTTCTTTCCGGAGCATAAGGATGGCCCGTTCGTCTATCGGTTAGGACGCAAGATTTTCATTCTTGAAAGGGGGGTTCGATTCCCCCACGGGCTACATAATAAACAAAATCACGAACAATTTTAAAGATTAGTCGAGATGGCAAATCACAAATCATCTATCAAAAGAATTAGACAAGAAGAAAAAAGAAGACTTCACAACAGATATTATGCTAAAACAATGCGTAACGCAGTGAAGAAACTTCGTGCTACCACTGACAAAGCAGAAGCAGTTGCTTTGTTCCCTAGTGTACAGAAAATGTTGGATAAATTGGCTAAACGCAACATTATCCATCAGAACAAAGCTGCCAACTTGAAGTCTAAATTGGCTGCATACATCAGCAAATTAGCTTAAGCAATCGCTTTACGTGAAAAGATATTAAGGTCGGATTTTTAATCCGGCCTTTTGTCTTTTGTACCTGACCCATACATATGCATCAACCATCTCCTCTCTGGAAAACGCTCAGACATCTCTTCTAAAACAACAAAGTAAAACAAGCCAAACAACTCGGTGTCTTTCTACCCCCACCAGGACCTTATCTCACCACTATCTTGCATATCTTCTTTTTTCAATACAGGTGAACGATGTCAAAAAATTAGACAGGCGGTGTCTAATTTTTTGACACTCCAGCAAACCCACTACCAAAGCAATTATCTAATAAACAAATGGTTAATAGTATGGCACAGTATTTGATTTACTGTTTATAACTTATATAGACTAAATCAAATGAAACCATACAGAAAAATAATCTTCGCCTTGTGCTTATGCAGCTGTTCACACATTTCAAGCCTTATGGCTCAAGAAATGTGGAGCATAGACCAGTGTATGCACTATGCCGTGACACATAACCGGACAGTAAAGCAGCGCCAGCTGGAAGCCGACAACGATAAAATGGAGCAGATAAAAGCTATCGGCAATTTTCTACCGGGCATAAGCGGAAACATCTCTGCACAATATAACTTCGGACGTTCGGTTGACCCGGAAACCAACACGTATAACAATATCTCAACTTTTAACAACGGATACGGACTTGAGGCTTCACTCAGTTTATTCAAGGGGGGAAGCCTAATTAATCAGGTACGGCGAGCAAAGGCCAGCCGATTATTAGGAAAAGCCGAGCTGGAGGAAGCACGCGATAACACGGCTCTTGAAACTTTCCAAGCCTATATTGATGCGCTCTATTATTATGGTACGGCTCACTTGGCACAGAAGAAATTTGAAGAAAGCGATTCACTACTTTACAAGACCAGACGTCAGGAAGAGCTGGGACTCAAAGGACGTGCGGATGTAGCACAGATGGAAGCTCAGCAAGCTACCGATGCATATAACCTTACCCGCCAGCGCAACCTCTTTCAAACAGCCATGCTCACCCTCAAGCAGAAAATGAACTATCCTTCATCGGATACGTTGGTGCTTGATACTACTCTGGTTTATACTCAGTCAAGCAGCTTTATCCAGCTTGACCATGAGCCGGCTGAAGAAGTTTACCGCATCGCCATCCAAGTAAATCCCACATTAAAACAGTCGGCGTTAAACAAAGAAGTGGCACGCATGAACCGGAAAATATCATGGGGAAACCTCGTTCCTTCCATCTCTCTGTTCGGGGGAATCTCCAGTTCTTATTATAAAGAGCTACATGCCCCAAATTATCCCGGATTCCGAAGCCAGTTTCACAACAATTTCGGTCAGTATTTCGGAATCAGCATGAGCATTCCCATCTTCAACCGGATGAATGGAGTAGCCAGTCTCCGTCAGGCACGAAACAACTACCGCATTGCCTGCGAACAATACGAAGCCCAAAAAGAAGAGTTGCAAAAACTGGTGGAACAGGCCGTACAAGACCGCGAAGGTTATCTGCGAGAAAGTATTCAGATGGAAAAAAAGGTCGCATCCGACTCACTGGCCTATCATGTAACTCGCCGAAAATACGAAGAAGGTCTGATGACCTCGCTCGATGTGCAAAACAATGCTGCCACGCTACTTGAAAGCCAGACTTTACTGCTACAAAGCAAACTGACATACCTTATGAAATGTCGACTCGTGGACTACTATAAAGGAGAGAACATTATTCAACTGACAACAGAAAATTAAAAAGAAACTATGGACATACAATTAGAAAAAAAGAAAGGTATTCAAAAACGTCATCTCCCCTACCTCATCGGAGGAGCAGTTATCCTGCTTATCGTGGGATGGATTATCTTTGGAAACCATGCTTCTACTTTAAGAGTAGACGGACGTGCCTTGAATATAGCCGAAGTGGCTTATGGCGAATTCAATGATTACATCCGCGTAAACGGACAAGTACAACCCATTTCTGTCGTGCAGCTCAGCCCCGAAGAGGGAGGTATCGTGCGCGAGAAAGTGGTAGAAGAAGGCGCTCATGTCAAACAAGGAGATGTCATTCTCCGTCTGAGTAACTCAAATCTCGATCTTCAGATATTGAACGCCGAGTCAGAGCTGGCAGAAAAGCAAAACCTGCTGCGAAATACACAGGTCACCATGCAGCAAGACAAGCTGAACAATGAAACTGAAAAAGTGCAGCTTGACATTGACTCCCGCCGCAAGCAGCGTACTTTCAGCCAGTACGAACGGCTCTATCAAGAGCGGCTCATCAGCCGTGAGGAGTATCTCCAGGCAAAAGAAGATTATGACGTAGCCCTGAAAAAGCAAAGCCTCATCACGGAACGGCTCAAACAAGACTCTCTGTACCGTAATATTCAGATGGACCAGATGGAAGACAATCTGCAAAACATGCGTAAGAACGTGTTGCTCATCCGTGAACGAAAGGAGAAACTGGAAGTGCGTGCCACTATCGACGGAGAACTGGGACTGCTGGATGCCGAACTGGGACAAAACATTACCGCCGGACAAATGGTAGGACAAATCAATGACCTTTCCGACTTCAAGATTGAAGCAATGATTGACGAACACTACATTGACCGCGTGACCAACGGGCTACCGGCTACCTTTGAACGACAAGGTTCACAGTTCCGCCTGAAAGTGCGCAAGGTTTATCCGGAAGTACGTGAAGGACGCTTCCGCACCGACTTTGTCTTTGAAGGAGAACGCCCGGAAAATATCCGCAGCGGACAGACGTATTACATTGATCTCCAACTAGGTGAGCCCACTGAAAGCGTACTGATTCCGAAAGGTACTTTCTTCCAAGTTACAGGAGGCAACTGGATATTCGTAGTCGATAAAGATGGAGATAAAGCCTATCGCCGCAAGATACGAATCGGACGCCAGAATCCACAGTATTACGAAGTAACCGAAGGACTGGAAAAAGGCGAACGGGTAATTATCTCAGGATATGAAGCTTATAAAGATAATGAAGTACTCATTTTAGGCAAATAGGAACTAGATACGAGGCTTATAGAAATAAGATATGAAGCAAAACAATCAAAGCATTAAAACCTCTCTATTCGACACATATCTCAACTTGCATCTAAAGCCCAGTCAACTAGTTCCCTATTTCCTAAAAAGCTCAAAGCCCAAAAACTCAAAAACTTAAAACTCAAAAACTCAAACCATATGAAAACAGCTCATTTACTCTTAACAGCAGCCTTTTGTTTAAACGGATTCACCTCTTGCATGGCAGGAAGCAGCAAGAAAATCACCGAAACCCGCCCTATACAGCCCTACACCTCTATTCAGATGGATGGTGTAGCCTCCGTTCAATTCACTCAAGATAAGAACTACTCCTTACGCATAGAAGGCGATGAAGAACTGGTGAAAAGCCTCATCACCCAAGTAGAAGACGAAACACTCATCATTGATAACGAAAGCAAGCTATGGAGAAAAAATAAAAGCAACGGGAATGTGACGGTGTTTATCACAGCTCCTATGCTTGAAAAAGTATCTTTCGATGGAGTAGGTTCATTCAAATGCCCCAACAGAATGGAAGTAGAAGACTTCTGTATAGAGAAAGACGGGGTGGGTGCTATGGAAATAAACGACCTGCACTGCCGCGACCTGGAAGTGGAAATGGATGGAGTGGGAAGTATCGAACTACATGCCGAATGCCATGACATGGACGCTTCGTTTGACGGAGTGGGAGAAAGCAAATTAACTTGTAAAGCCAATCATATCAGCATTCAGAAAGACGGAGTAGGAGGCGCAGAAATCAATGTGGACTGCCAAATGCTGGAAGCCGATATAGATGGTGTGGGAGGAATTACCTTCAGTGGAAAAGCGCAGCAAGCCACCTTTGAGAAAAACGGAGTGGGAAGCTTCAGCACGAGCAAGCTAATAATCGGCGGAAAATAATTGTAACCAACGTAAAATAAGCAAGCATGAAAACAATTATCAGAAACTTTTCACATACATTCCGGCGCTTCCTCACCGCCAGCCTGCTGAACATCATCGGGCTGAGCATTGCTTTTGCCTCGTTCTTTGTCATCATGACGCAGGTGGATTATGACTATAACTTTAACAAGGGATATAAGGATTATGATAAGATTTTCCTGTTGGAAATGCATGACTCCAACAGAGGAGGACAAACTGCTATGGCCCGCCCCTTATGCGATATGCTGAAAGAACTTTCCCCGCACATCCAATCCATCTCTGTTGTCTACGGATTCGGCAGTAGCTATGACTATGAGGTTGACGGGAAACTTTTCAATGAAGTTTCACGGGGAGGATTCGGATGCTTTCCGGAAACCTTCCAACCACAAATGGTAAACGGATCCATTGATGCGCTCAACCAGCCCAATCATGTACTGATACCGGCTTCAATGGCCATGCGCTTCTTTGGAACTACCGATGCAGTAGGAAAAAACATCTTCAGAGGAAAACAGGCAGACGGACAGAGTATCACCATCGGCGGAGTCTATAAAGACTTTCCCGAAAATACACAGCTAAAAAATCCCATCTTCAGCCAAATCTCCGATAACGAAAACAAAGACAGCTGGTCAAACTGGAACTACGATTGCTATGTCCGGTTCGACAGTCCGGAGCATGCTCCCGAAGTAGCGGAACTACTGTACCATCATCTGACACATAACAACGAAATGTTTAAGGATGGCATAGGCAAGGAGAACTGCTTCCGCTTTATTCCGCTGAAAGACCTCCATTTATCGGCTGAGAGTAAAGGAGCTTCCAGTCGCACCACCGTTTATCTGCTTCTGTGCGTATCGTTCCTCATCGTCGTTATTGCCACCGTAAATTTCATGAATTTCTCGCTGGCAGAAACACCCATGCGTGTACGCAGCATCAATACCCAAAAGGTCATGGGAGCTACTACCCTTTCGCTCCGCACCAGTCTCATCATTGAATCGGTTCTGATTAGTTTCATTGCATTTGTCCTATCACTGGTGCTGCTGCTTACGCTGAAAGACTCCGGTCTGCAAGACCTCGTAACCGGTAACCTTGCCCTCAGCGAGCATCCGCTCCTATTTGCCTCCACCTTCGGACTGAGTCTGCTAATGGGATTTCTTGCCGGTATCTATCCTTCGTATTATGTCACTTCATTCCCTCCTGCCCTCGCACTAAAAGGCTCGTTCGGATTGTCTCCCAAAGGACGCATGCTACGAACTTCACTGGTATGCCTCCAGTTTATCGTTTCCTTCGCACTGATTATCGCTATCGGAATCATGTTCCTGCAAAGTAACTATATCCGAACTACCGACTATGGTTATGATAAAGACGTAATTGCAGTGGGAAACATGACAGCTGAAGCCATCAAGCAAATAGAAGCTGTAAGAGGCGAGCTGTCTGGCATATCCGGGGTAGAAGGGGTTACCTTCTCACAATTCATCTTAAGCGATGCAGACAGTCACATGAGTTGGGGACGGGGTCCGAGAGAAAAGAACATCCTGTTTCAAGTGTTTCCCGTAGATTATAACTACCTCGATGTAATGGGTATTCAAATCACTGAAGGCCGCAAATTCAAACCGGGCGACGGCGATGTATATATCTTTAATGAGGCAGCCCGGAAGAAATACCCGTGGATGAAAGTCGATCAGCTTGCTACTACCGATGACCTCCCCGTTATCGGCTTCTGTGAAAACTTACGGTACAGCACCTTCCGCAACGATGATACTTCACGCCCTATGGCATTCATTGTTTACGGCAAAGCTTATCAGAGCTGGGGCGCATGGCAACAAACGGTCAACGTACGCATAGCCGCCGGAGCCGACCGCATTGGAGTCATCAAATCCCTGCAAAAGACCATGGAAAAGTTCACCCCCGGTCATGACTTCAACTTCCGCTTCATGGACGAAGTAATTGACCGAGCTTATCACAACGAACTGCGCTTCACCCGGCAGATTCTGCTGTTCTCACTTCTTGCCATCGTAATCAGCATCATCGGGGTATTCGGGCTCACCATGTTTGAGAGCGAATACCGGCGCAAAGAGATAGGGATACGCAAAATTATGGGAAGTTCAACCGGTGAAATCCTGTATATGTTCAACCGACGCTACTTCTCCATCTTGGGCGGATGCTTCCTGGTGGCAGCCCCCTTCGGATGGTGGATAGGCAAGCATTGGCTGGAAGGGTTTGCCGAGAAAACACCCATCAGCCCGTGGATTTTCCTCATCGCCTTCCTGCTGGTCACATTGATTACCATGCTTACCGTAACCATACAGAGCTGGAAGAATGCAAACGAGAACCCAGCCAACAGTATTAAGACAGAATAAATGAATCGTTCCCAGGCATCATGGTAACCAATCGTCACCTGAAGCCCTGTCAACTAAAGAACAAAAAACGAATAAACCCATGAAAGGATTTCAAACCTACTTTACCTTCTTAGAGCGAAACAAGCTCTTTACCTTTGTCAATGTAGCCGGACTGAGTATCTCGCTGATGTTCGTCCTGCTCATCGCCAATATGGTTACACGCCAGCTCACCATCGACAAAGATTTGAAAGATGCCGACCGCATCAGTATCTTTGCCAACGAAGTATGGGCAGGAGCGCATTACAATTTAGGCGACCGGTTGGCTAGCCGTTACCCAGAGATAGAAGACTGGTGCGCCCTGCGCGGTCATGAAGGCGTAACCGTGATAACAGACAACAACCCTGTAACCGCCCAGCTGATGAGTGTGCGCAAAAACTTCTTCGACTTCTTCAGCTTCGCCCTGCGTGAAGGGAACCGGGAACATCTGCTTACCGACGATAACAGCATGGTCATTACACGTTCAGCTGCTCTCCGCCTGTTCAGTACAGAACATGCCATGGGAAAGACCCTAACCATAAAAAACTGCGACAATCAGGTCTTTACTGTAACCGGAATCATCGAGGATATTGACAACTCTGTCATGCCCTCTGAAGCCGAGCTGTTCATTCCCTTTGAAAACATGAAATACCTCAATCCGAGCTGTGCCATTGAACAAGCCAATATGGGAAACGCCGCAGGAGCGACCTTGTTTCTGCGAACAGCACCGGGTGCCGACCTCAACAGCAAATCGGACGATGTGGTGAATTACATGAAAGAATTCTTCTGGATTTATCAATACGGCTCCATGAAAGAAGCCCATTTCATTCCACTCCGCGACTTTTACTTCTCTAATATCTGGTGCGAATCAACGCTGAACCAGTACGACTTCAAGTTGGTTATCATCTTCATTACCGTAGGCATACTGATATTGCTCATGGCAGTATTCAACTATGTAAGCATGAGTGTAGCCCAAACCTCTTACCGTGCCAAGGAAATGGCAACACGCCGCTTGCTGGGTTCCTCCCGTCCAGATATTTTCTGGCGCATGATTGCCGAGTCATTTCTGCTTACAGCCGTAGCGTTTACACTCGGCTTCATATTGGCGAAGGCTGCCGAACCCGTTGCCATGAGGTTGCTCGATGTAAAGCTGAACCTGACAGGCGATTTGACTCCTCTCGTCATGCTTGCCTATTTGACACTCATTCTAATATTGTCCCTTCTGTCCGGCTTCTTCCCTGCCACCATTCTGTCGAATTATAATCCGCTCGATGTGGTAAAAGGAACCTTCCGGCGCAAAACAAAATCGCTTTACCTGCGTCTGCTCAACGTTGTGCAATGCGGACTCACCGTTGCCATGCTTGCCTGCACACTCTACCTAAGCGTACAGCTTTACCGCATCCTCCATGCTCCTTTAGGTTATGAATACGGTAATGTGCTGACTTATCCACCGATGGCAGAAAAAAATACCTTGCAGCTTTTCCGTAACGAAGCCCTCAAACTGCCGTTCGTTAAACAAGTATCATTTTCTCAGGGACTTCCCATCGATGGAGGGAACAACAATACGATGCAAGTCCAAACAAGGGACAGTTTGAAGGAGATGAGTTTCCAGACCTTTACCGTTGACTCGGCTTTTACCGACATCTACCACATCCGCATAACGGAAGACCGTCACATGACCTACAATGACAATACGTATTTTGTGAGCGAAAACACGATGAAAGAATTAGGAAATACCGGGCAGACAAACGAAATAGTCAACAGCTATGGTTACCGTATGCGCATTGCCGGGCAGTTCAAGGATTTCCACATCCGCTCGCTCGCTGTGAATGACCCTCATCCGCTCCTTATGAGAATCGCTCCGGCTGACAGCATCTATCCGTGGAATATCTCCATCGAAGTACAAAACGGCGACCTTCCAGCCTATAAGCGTGAGCTGGACGGATTGTATTCCCGCCTCATCGAAGGAGTTCCGTTTGAATCGGCATGGTATCATGACCTTGTAAGCAATACGTATGCCCACTTCTTCCGGATAAACAAGCTCATCGGAATCTTTACCTGCGCTGCCTTGTTAATTTCCTTATTAGGACTGACTGCCATGAGTATCTACTTCATAGCCCAGCGCAAGCGCGATATTGCCATCCGAAAGGTATTCGGTTCAAGCACCGGCAGTGAAATGCGTCGTCTGATGCAGTTCTCACTCACCTCACTTACCATCAGCCTTTTGGTTTCTATTCCGTTAATCGTGTTCGGGGTGTATCAGATAGACAAGATTGTAACTTATGAAAGCACATTCCCCTGGTGGATTCCAATTACCGCCTTTCTTATCGTTACGCTGATTTCATTAGGCTCGGTTTACTTGGTTAGCCACAAGGCCACCAGAGAAAATCCGGTGAATAATCTGAAAACGGAATAAAAGAGAAATAAGGCTTCTTTTTCAATTGATGAAGTCTCAGTTGACAAGGTTTTAAATACGTTAGTAACTAAAAACCCTGTCAACTAAAGAATAAAAAACGAATAAACCCATGAAAGGATTTCAAACCTACTTTACCTTCTTAGAGCGAAACAAGCTCTTTACCTTTGTCAATGTAGCCGGACTGAGTATCTCACTGATGTTTGTCCTGCTCATCGCCAATATGGTTACACGCCAACTCACCATCGACAAAGACTTGAAAGATGCCGACCGCACCTACTTGTTCCGCAGTGAAAATTATTTCGGAGCGCATTAGCATTTAGGGGAACGGTTAGCTGACCGCTATCCGGAAATAGAAGCATGGAGCGTGGCAGCCAACTCAAGCGGTATAGGCGGAGAGTACGCCGATATAGAAGGAAAGAAATACGATGTCAAGATTTTAGTGGCACGCAACAATTTTTTCCAGTTCTTCGGCTTTCCCCTGTCAGAAGGTGACCCATCACATGTGCTTCAAGACAATAATAGTGTAGTCATCACCCGCTCGGCAGCCCAGCGTTTCTTTGGCAACGAAGAACCGATAGGAAAATCTGTCCGCATGAACTTCGACAGCGACCATACCTATACCATTACGGGCGTAATGGAAGACATCGGGAACTCCATCTTTCCCTCCGAGACCGAAATGGTGTTTCCTTTCGAAGTCATGAAATACATCAACTATGCCGCTGCCATAGAGAATACACACATGCAGAACTTCGGCGGTGTAAACATCTTTATCCGGACTCCCAAAGGGGTTGACCCGAATACCAAGAAAAGCGATATGCTGGCATGGCTCAAAACCTTTGCCTGGCCTTATCGGCGCGGAGGTTATAAAGAAGCTGTCTGGGTGCCAATGCGTGAAGTCTATTTCTCAGAAATAGAATGTAGCGGCATGAACCAATACAGCCACAAGATGATGATTACCTTCGTCATTTCAGGTATACTGATTTTGCTGATGGCGGTATGCAACTACGTCAATATGAGCGTAGCCCAAACCTCTTACCGCGCCAAGGAAATGGCTACGCGACGCCTGCTGGGTTCGTCGCGCCGTGACATCTTCCTCCGCATGATGGCTGAATCGGTTATCATGACCTTCACAGCGTTTGTCATTGCCTTTTTGTTAGCCAAAGCGGTTGAGCCGACAGCTGCCGAGTTACTGAATACCAAACTCGACCTTATCGGAAGCCTCAACTGGGCTACGATAAGTTGCTACCTATCAGGAGTTTTACTACTCTCCGTGAGTGCAGGATTTATCCCTGCCACCATCCTGTCGCGCTACGACCCGATGGATGTGGTAAAAGGCACATTCCGGAGAAAGACCAAATCACTATATCTCCGCATCCTCTACACTGTTCAGTGCGGACTTACGGTTTCCCTCTTAGCATGCGCCCTCTTTCTAAGCGTACAGATTTACAACATTCTTCACGAACCTCTCGGATATAGCTACGGCAATGTGATTTGTTATCCTAACATGGGAACTACCGCCAACGTGCAACGCTTCCGGAACGAAGCACAGAAACTTCCTTTCGTAAACCACGTCAGTCTGACACGAGGATTCCCCGTTGACGGAGGAAACGGGGCCTCAACCACCTATAATTTAAACGGGAAAGAAATACCGATTGATTTCCGGCGGTTTGAAGCCGATTCTGCTTTCTTGAAGATATTTCACATTCCATTGGAAAAAGATTATCACCTGCCCTATGGCGACGATACCTTCTATCTGAATCATGAAGCATTCCGCCAACTTGGTTTGCCGGAAGATGCCAATGAATTTGTGGCAGGAGAAGATGGTTTCTGGAAAATTACCATCGCTGGACGCATACCCGACTTTCAAGTCTATTCAGCTATCGAACCGATTCGCCCCGTCATTTTTCAACTTATCCCCTCAGACAGTATTTATTATCCATGGGACATCGTTGTAGAAGTGGGAAACGGTGACCTTCCGGCATATAAAAATCAACTTGATGCACTCTATTCTTCATGTATCGAAGGGGTCCCCTTCGAATCGAAATGGTATGATCAACTGATAACAGATGTGTATGCCGACATTATACGCATGGATAAGGTTATCATCCTCTTTACCTGTGTAGCCTTGCTGATTTCACTGCTGGGACTGACTACCATGAGCCTTTACTTTATCACACAGCGCAAGCGTGACATGGCCATCCGCAAGGTATTCGGTTCGGATAACCGGAAAGAGATGCTTCGACTGATTTCCTTTATCGCTCTGTCTCTGCTTATAAGTTTGGTTATCATTATTCCGGCTATATACGTTGGCTTCAGTTATATCCAGCGAATCATTCTTTATGATAAATCGCTCCCGATATGGACAGCTTTCATAGCCTTCATTACCATAGCTCTCATCTCATTTATTTCAATTATCTTAATTAGTCGCCATGCGATTCATGAAAACCCGGTGAATAATCTGAAAACGGAATAAAAAAATAACTATCTTTGTACCGGCACTGAGGTGACATTAAGTGCCGGTATTCATTTTATATTTTTCAGTATCATTATGTACACAGTCATGAAGCGCATGGAGGTTTCAGCTTCTCATTCCCTGAAACTTTCTTATCCGAGCAAATGCGAGCATCTGCATGGTCACAATTGGATTATCACTGTATATTGCCGCGCCAGAGAGTTGAATGCAAACGGAATGGTTACCGACTTTACCCACATCAAAGAAATTGTAAAAGGACAACTGGACCACCAGAACCTGAACAATGTACTTCCCTGTAATCCTACGGCAGAAAACATCGCCCGCTGGATATGCGATCAGGTGGAGAACTGCTATAAAGTGGAAGTCTGCGAATCGGAAGGAAATACAGCTGTCTATGAGAAAGATTAACGAGATATTCTACAGCCTGCAGGGAGAAGGATTTCATACTGGTACACCAGCGGTATTTGTACGGTTTTCTGGTTGTAACCTGAAATGTAATTTCTGCGACACACAGCATGAAAAAGGAATCCTGCTCTCGGATGAGGAAATCATAAATCAAGTCAATTCGTATCCGTGCCGGATGGTGATTCTGACCGGAGGAGAGCCCGGACTATGGATCGATGAGCAACTGATAGAAATGCTTCACAAAGCCGGAAAGTATGTGGCAATAGAAACTAACGGAACTTGCGTATTGCCAGAAGCCATCGACTGGGTTACCTGTTCACCCAAAGACGCTCCGCTGAGAGTAAAGCGGATAGACGAAGTAAAAGTGGTGTATCAGGGTCAGGATGTTTCACCGTATCTGGAGCTTCCCGCTCACCAGTATTTCCTGCAGCCCTGCTCTTGCCAGAATACCAAAGAGGTGATTGATTACATCAAGATGCATCCGCAATGGCGGCTCAGTCTTCAGACTCATAAATTAATTGATATACGATAGGTAGCCAATTGACGAGTTGACAAGGCTTTTATCACCTGAGGGATGAAAGCCTTGTCAACCCGTTAACTTATTAACCCGCTACCTCACAGCTAGTTCCCGAATCGTTTCATTCAGTTCATCTGCTTCCATAAGCTGTTCCAGTGTGAGATGCATGCGCCAGTGCCAGTAGTTTAACGGATTGGCAGGCACATTGATCCGTTCTGCTTCTACATCCGGATTACGCAAAGCCTCATCCACCGACAGCCAGTCTTGCCAAGTCAAGATACACAGCATGGAAGGACTATCCAAATGCTGCTTGATTACTTCTTTGCAAAGCCATCCGGGAGCCTGTTCGGGTACTTCTCCCCAATGATGAAGCTCATCGTGATAAAAACGCTCTGTAAGCTGCGGATCTTCCTCCCACCAGCCTCGGAAAGTAGACATATCATGCGTTCCGATGGTACACACTGAATGATACGGATAAGCCTCCACCCATCCGAATAACTGTCCCATGGCTTTCGGCATGCGCTGGATTTCGAGGGAAAGAATCTGCAGTTCATTCATTACCCAAGGAACACAATCGGGCACCATGCCCAAGTCTTCCCCACACACCAGCATGGAAGTAGACTGAGTCAGTTCCGGGAGTTTCTTCATGGCTTCCCGATACCAGAACTCATTATGACGTTGATAATAATAATGGTTATATAACTGATTAAAGGCTTCCTGCTCTTGCGGGGTAAGCTGCTTGAATACATAATCATTTTGCACGGCAATACGCGGATGATACCTGTCGGGCTGCTTACGGTCGGGCACAAACAAGACATCGCTGATGAGTTCATACAGACTTTCTTTGAGCTTCAGGCTCTCTTCATCTGTCTTTCCGGCAAACCAAGCCTCTACTTTGCGCTGGGTATCAAACTCCGGACGCATCTCATATAAATCATGATGTAAAGGACGGACAAAGGTTTCACGCACATAATCACTCTGCTCGCCGAACAGGGTATTCAGCATATACTCGCTGATAAACGGACGGAGCATCTGGTCGGCACGGAAATTCAGACCGAAACTGCGTATTTCATCTACACTCATAGGAAGAGAGGGAACAAACTGTCCCAGCAATCCGTGCACACTGTGGTCTGGAATTTCCCAAATGCGGAAGAAACCAAGGATATGATCAATGCGGTAAGCCGTAAAATATTCTGCCATTTGAGCGAAACGTCTGCGCCACCACAAATAATGATCCTGCTCCATTACCTCCCAGTTATAAGTAGGGAATCCCCAGTTCTGCCCCTTGGTACTGAAGGCATCGGGCGGTGCACCTGCCTGTCCGTTCAGGTTGAAGTAATAAGGTTCCACCCATGACTCCACACTGGACCGGCTGATGCCGATAGGAATATCTCCTTTGAGAATGACTCCCCGGCTACGAGCATACGCTGCTGCTGAAAGAAGCTGCACATGAAGGCAATATTGCAGATAATAATAAAATCCGATTTCACGATAGCTGGAACTCTCCGGAGAACCAAGAGAAGCAATCGCTTCGGCATCGTATTCGCTATAGATTTCCCACTGACGAAAATCGGGAGTTCCGTAACGGTCGCGCAACACACTGAAAGCAGCATAAGGCAATAACCAGTGAGAGTTACGTTCAAAATAAGCATGAAAGACCTCCGATTGCAACACCTTCTCACCTTCTTGCAGATAAACGGCACGCAGATAAGCCCGTTTCAAGCGATTAACCTCTTCATAATCCACTTCCGGCAACTGATTTAAGTTGATACGTTCTTCCTCAAACCGGTCGGAAGCTTCCTTGTCGGTCAGCGGAGGGAGCTGACGCAGGTCAATATACATCGGATGGAAAGCATAAATAGAAATGCTGTTATACGGATAAGAGTCGGTCCAATGCCCGCTCATGGTCGTATCGTTAATCGGCAGAATCTGTACAGCACGCAATCCCGTATCGGCAGCCCATCTGACAAAGGTCTTCAGATCGCCGAAATCGCCCACTCCGTAGCTTCCTTCCGAGCGTAAAGAAAAAACAGGAATGGCGCATCCGGCTATACGTACAGCCGACTCTTCAAAAAACACTTCGGTTTCCATGGGTAGATATGTTTCGCCCCGATGAAGTGGTTGGATATGAAACAAGCGGTTGGAATGTGTCTCCCATGCCATAACTCTGCCCGTTTCGGCATCTATCGCCACAAACTTATATTCAAACGGCAAACGGAGAGAAGATACACTGACAGTTAAATGCCACACATTAGGCTGCACTTCTACCATGCGGAGCGGACGGCAGGCTTCCCAATTACCTAACGCATCACAACTGCCTATCAGTCCCAGCCCCTGCTTCCGGGTGGTCAATCCCGGACAAAGTGCACGGAAGGTGATGCAGCTTCCCACTCCATCGGACAGATTCACCGGTTGCTTTGAGTTATATGGTCCATTAAACGCTGCACTGTAACGAAAAGCATCAACGGGTAAATCACGCCAACAGTCATCGATTATATAATGGCTCTGCTGCTCATTTCCCGGATAAAAAGAATGGGCAAGGGCTCCCAGCTCTTTACGTACACATCGGCTATCGCGAAAAACAGCATAACGGTAAGTCACAAAAGCTTTATCGTCTTCTGGCATATATTCTGTGGTTCCCTGCCATTCGTTGCCGTCACGGGTGGAAAGTGGAATGGCTTGTCCATGGTTGCCTTCCATCAAAACACACAGGCTTTCTCCCCATACCGTACGGTAGTTTATACGAAAAGTCAGTTTCATAGTCTTTTTCAGGTATTTGGTTATTCTTACTCCAAAAATACTGTTTTTTTCTTTTCCCACGCCCGTGCAGGCATAAAAAAATCCCGAAAGGAGTACTTTCGGGATTCCCTCGGTGTAAGATGCGAGGATGGATTTAGTAAATAATTAAGTTATGAAAAAGGAACCTTATGCGTCAATATTGGCATAGGTTGCATTTTTTTCGATAAATTCACGGCGCGGAGCCACATCATCCCCCATTAACATGGAGAAGATATAATCGGCTTCAGCCGCATTTTCTATATTAATCTGCTTCAGCACACGGGTTTCCGGATTCATGGTAGTTTCCCAAAGCTGGTCGGCGTTCATTTCACCCAAACCTTTGTAACGCTGTGTGTGGATGCCTTGCTCACTTCCGTCTCCATATTTGCGGATGAAAGCATCGCGTTCTTCGTCTCTATAGCAATATTCGCTGATTTTACCTTTGGTACATTTATACAACGGTGGGTTGGCAATGTACAAGTGTCCTGCCTGAATGATTTCGGGCATGTAGCGGTAGAACAGTGTCATGATAAGGGTGTCGATGTGAGAACCATCGACATCGGCATCGGTCATGATGATTACCTTATGATAACGCAGTTTGTCCAGATTGGCTTTCTTGCTGTTTTCTTCGTCACCATCTACCCCGAAGCGCACACCCAATGCCTGAATGATGTTGTTTACTTCATCGCTTTCAAAAGCTTTGTGCCACATGGCTTTTTCTACATTCAGGATTTTACCGCGCAAAGGCAAAATAGCTTGGAACTGACGGCTGCGGCCTTGCTTAGCCGAACCACCTGCAGAATCACCCTCGACAAGGAAGAGTTCACACTCTTCAGCCACACGGCTGGAACAGTCGGCCAATTTACCCGGCAATCCGCCTCCGCCCATCGGACTCTTGCGCTGTACAGACTCACGTGCCTTGCGTGCAGCGATACGTGCGGTAGCTGCCAGCACCACCTTATCAACAATAATCTTGGCTTCCTTGGGATGTTCTTCCAGATAATAAGTCAACGCTTCACCTACTGCTTGGTTCACCGCACCGCTTACCTCATTGTTACCCAATTTGGTTTTGGTCTGTCCTTCAAACTGAGGCTCGCTCACCTTCACCGAAATAACGGCAATCAGACCCTCACGGAAGTCTTCCCCTGAAATCTCTACCTTTGCCTTTTCAAGCGCCTTGCTTTCTTCGGCATATTTTTTCAGAACACGGGTCAAGGCTGTACGGAATCCGGCTTCATGCGTTCCTCCTTCAATGGTATTGATGTTATTTACATACGAGTGAAGGTTTTCACGGAAGCCAGTGTTATACATGATGGCGCACTCAATGGGTACACCCTGCTTTTCTGTATTCAAATAGATAACATCGTCAATCAGCGGTGTGTTAGTAGAGTTCAGGAAACGCACGAACTCTTTCACTCCTTCTTCTGAATGGAACACTTCGCTCTTATACGAGCCGTCTTCTTCCTGTACGCGCTTATCGGTCAGCTTGATGGTAATCCCTTTATTCAGATAAGCCAGCTCACGCATACGTGCCTGAAGGATGTTATATTTATATTCGGTTACGGTAAAGATGCTGCCGTCGGGCCAAAAAGTCTGACGGGTTCCGGTGATATCGGTTGTACCTACTTCTTTTACCGAGTAAAGCGGTTTACCGCATTCATATTCTTGTTGATAGATTTTTCCGTTACGGAATACGTTGGTCGTCATGTGAGAAGACAAAGCGTTCACACACGAAACACCCACACCGTGCAATCCTCCGGATACTTTATACGAGCCCTTGTCGAACTTACCTCCGGCATGAAGGACGGTCATAACGACTTCAAGAGCTGATTTTTTTTCTTTCTCATGGTAGTCCACCGGGATACCACGACCGTTATCTTGTACGGTAATTGAATTATCTTCGTTAATGGTTACTTCTATATGGGTACAATAACCGGCGAGGGCTTCGTCAATCGAGTTGTCAACCACCTCGTACACCAAGTGGTGTAATCCTTTTTCGCTGATATCGCCGATATACATAGCGGGACGCTTGCGCACAGCTTCCAGTCCTTCCAATACTTGGATACTGCTCGCTGAGTAATTGCTTCCGCTGTTTGGGTTCAGTTCTTCGCTCATTGTTTTCTAAAAGTTTTAAGTGTTCAAAGATAATGAAAAACTCCGATATAACCTCTTTTTCTGCATTTATATTATACAAACTTTTAATCTTATACAACCGGATGCATCTATTTTATACAAATTCACATACAGCCTCATCCTATGACACTACAACTAAAAACCGTGTGGAAATACTTGACATCAAATACTTAAATCAGCAGATTAATATATACTACTTTTAGCATTAATCGTTATATTTGCAGAAAGAAGCACCATTCACGTCACACATACGCAACGCCATTGCGTTTGCCGAAGCTCCGACACAAGGACAGGACATATTCCACTATGCCCCTAAATCAGCCGGAGCAGAAGATTATATGAGAGTGTATGCAATGGGTTACTGACAAGAGAAATACTTAAAAGCACATGGAAACTAAAATCAAAGACAAGATAGAGTATATTGTGATTTGCATATCAGAGTTTGCCAAGAGACACAGACTCACACTGCCGCAGTCATTCAACTATCTAAAACGTTGGGGAGGAATAGATTTTCTTGATAAAGGATATGAGGTTGAACATCTGTTCTCCATTGAAGATGCTGTAGATGATTTAGCAGACTACTGCAAAAGGCAGGGAGGGCAGTTGGCATGATACTCTATCACGGTCGAATCAGGATATAAATGAAATAGACCTGACAAAGACACGCCCCAACAAGGATTTCGGACAGGGCTTTTATCTGACAGAGGACAAGGAACAAGCCATGAAAATGGCGGAACAGAAAGTCATACAGTCAGGCGGAAGACCAACTGTTAATGTGTACGAATTTGATGAAATCCATCTGTCGGACAATGAGCTGAATGTAAAGAGATTTGAAGGCTATACCGAAGAATGGGCAAAATTCATCTTAGCCAACCGAAATCGGGAAAGCCAGACAAAAATACACAACTATGACATCGTAATAGGGGCTATCGCTGATGATAAGGTAGGAGTACAGTTATTCCGATATATGAAGCAGTATATCGACCTGCCTACCTTAGTGAAGAACTTGCAGTTCGTAAGACTGACTACCCAGTATTATTTCGGAACGGAACGGGCAATCAAATTATTGAAGAAGCTATGACAGACGATGAACAATTCATGATAGAGTGCATCACCACCGAACTGACGGAATATGTGATGCGTGATTACCATATCGGAATGAAAGAAGCTTTGGATATGGTCTATAACTCAGTAACCTATTCAAAGCTGCTCAACACAAACAGCGGGTTATATTATCAAAGTCCTCTGCTAATCTATGACATCTTCAAAGAAGAACAGGTCAACAACGGGAAAAAGGAACATGAAAATGGCTAATAAAAGAATTTCAAATTCATCAAATATCTTGCAAACATCCTGTTCCAGACTCCTTCTTATGGATATTCTACTATCAAAATTGCATCAAATATGAAAAAAGACAATATGCCATTAGAAAAGATAGCAGAATATACCAATCTTCCAGTGCAAATAATAAAAGCTCTTTAAAAAGTCCCCTCTCTTACCCTGCCAAATAAGAGAGGGGATTTTATACATTATCCGGCTTACCTAAATACCGTTATATTAGAGCCAAAACCTTATTGTTGGCTTTGCAAACTCAAAATCGCGGTGTGAATTGCAGAAACCACACTGTGACTTGTACAAATCACAGTGTGACTTGTATAAACCACAGTGTGGTTTTGAGTTTCCGCCGGAAGAAACCTACTTTCTTCCAAGCATTACGGAAAGTTTATACCTGCTGTGCGAAACTTTCAAGGCCAAACGGTAAACGGGTTTCCGCCTTTTTAGCTACCTTTGCCCTCAATCAAAAAAAATGAAATATCATGGCCAAACAAGGAACCCTGCTCGTGGTGGACGACAACCGAAACATTCTGACTTCACTTCAATACCTGCTGAATGAGTACTTTGAACGAGTACTGACGCTTTCATCGCCTGTCACAATCCCAACTCTGATGCGCAAGGAAGATATTCACGTGGTATTGCTCGACATGAATTTTTCTTCGGGCATTAACAGTGGGAATGAAGGACTGTACTGGCTCCGTGAAATCAAGAGAATCCAGCCTCAGACACAGGTCGTACTCTTTACGGCTTATGCAGACATCAACCTGGCTGTAACCGGTATCAAAGAGGGGGCTTCCGACTTTGTGGTCAAGCCGTGGGAAAACGATAAGCTGGTACAAGCTCTGCAAGAGGCTTATCACAAAACCCAACCTAAAATCGGGAAAAAGAAAACTGCGGTTTCAAACAATGCATCTGACAGCGACAAGAATAAGATGTATTGGGGAAATTCACCAGTGATACAGCCTCTGCGCATGCTGGTGGAAAAGGTAAGTTCAACAGATGCCAATATTTTGATTACCGGTGAAAACGGTACCGGAAAAGATATGCTGGCAAGGGAAATCCACCGACTTTCCAACCGGAGAAACGAGGCTATGGTGAGCGTGGATATGGGAGCCATTACCGAATCGCTGTTTGAGAGTGAGCTGTTCGGTCATGTGAAAGGTTCGTTTACCAATGCTCATGCCGACCGGATAGGGCGGTTTGAAGCTGCCGACGGAGGAACGCTCTTTCTTGATGAAATAGCCAACTTGCCTTATCATCTTCAGGCAAAGTTATTGACAGCCATTCAGAAGCGGTGTTTCATCAAGGTGGGAAGCAATACGCCGCAAGCTACCAATATCCGGCTGATTTGTGCCACGAACCGCAACTTGGAGGAAATGGTGCGCCAAGGGGAGTTCCGCGAAGACTTGCTCTACCGCATCAATACCATCCATCTGCATATCCCTGCCTTGCGCGAGCGTAAAGAAGACATCTTGCCGTTGGCAAACCGCTTCCTCAAACAATACAGCGCACAGTACGGCAGAACGGTGGAAAAGCTTTCAGCTGAAACCGAACACCGTTTGACCGAATATCCCTGGTATGGCAATATACGTGAACTGCAACATACCATCGAAAAAGCTGTGATTCTTTCTGAGGGGAAAGAGTTGCAGGCTGAAACACTGCAGTTCTCACATGCACATCCGATAGGCGAAACGACACAACCGGAGCAAAAGCATATCCCTTTTCAGACGCTGGACGAGATGGAGTGTAGCCTGGTGAAAAGCGCAATCGACCAATGCAACGGGAACTTGTCGCAAGCCGCAGCTCAGTTAGGAATTACCCGGCAGACGCTTTACAATAAAATGAAACGATATGGGCTCTAAATGGATGTTTTCAACTCTTGCAAGAGTTGTTCTGATTATCGCTGGAGTCGCTTTGCTGACACTGGGATTAAGCCAAGTACGGGTACCGTTTCTCCTTGTTGGTACCGGCTGCCTTGGGGCTTCAATCGGTTTGTTTTTCCGCACTCAAAAGCAACTGCGTGAAAAAAGTTTTCTGATGCTTGAAGCCATCCGGAACCGGGACTACTCCTTCCGCTTGCCTACGTATGGATTTACCGGAGGAGAACGTATCTTACAGGATACACTGAATCAATTTGGCGCACTGATGGGTGAACAAAAGCAGTTTATGGAACAGCGTGAACGCTTTTATGAACAGATTTTATCAAGCGTAACTTCAGGCATTGTGGTCTTAGACGAGCAGATGAAAATCATCCAGACTAATCCTACGGCTTCCCGGTTATTGGGGCTTCCGGCTCTGGGTACATTGCAGCAGCTGGAACGTTATGGCGCTGACATTCCGGATATGCTGCGCTCTTTAACAGCCGGAAGAAGATGCAACCTACAATATGCCACAACAAAGGGAGAGGTTTATTTATCGGTACAGGCTTCTATCATGCAACTGGGAAACCAGAAGGTGAAAATTCTTGCTTTTAATGATATACGAAATGAACTGGATGCAAAAGAGTTAGACTCATGGGTGAAGCTGACGCGCGTTCTGACACATGAAATTATGAATTCGATAGCTCCGATTTCATCTTTGAGCGAAACTTTCCTTCAACGAAAGGATGTAATAGATACTCCGCTATACGACGGGATACGTGCCATTCATGATACTTCTGCCGGACTCATCTCGTTTGTAGACAGTTACCGCAAGTTTTCTTCTTTACAGAAACCGGCACCAGAACCTTTCTATCTCTATGACTTGATTTCACAAATACAAGAGTTGCATATCATCCCCCGGCAAATTACCTTTTCTCTCCAAATTGAGCCTGAAGATTTGATGATTTATGCCGACCCGAACTTGATACGCCAGGTCATCATTAACTTAATAAAAAATGCAGTGCAAGCCATTACTTCGGCTACCGGGAAGATTCATCTTCGTGCCTACAGTACAGCCGAAGAGCATGTCTTGATTTATATCAGCAATGACGGAATGATTATTCCGGAAGCGGAGGCAGAAGAGATTTTCGTTCCTTTCTTTACTACAAAAAAAGAGGGAAGCGGCATCGGACTGTCGCTTTCTCGACAAATCATGAAGCTGTCGGGCGGAAGTATCAGTTTGCTTCGCCCCGGTACGAACGGGTGGAATACTACGTTTGTTCTTGAATTTGAATAAGCGTAGAGCAATCTGTTCTTTTTTAGAAGCAGTGATGTTTTTTAGGGCTGTAAGCGTATTTTATTAAAGTCGCGACAGAAAGATAAAAGAGCTGCATGAATACTGCAGACAATGCATGCAACAAGCTGAAAAATCGGTCCGGCAACCCTTTTAAAGCAGTAACAAGAAGGTTTTCTCAAAGTGCCAGTGACCTGTATGTTCAAGTTTCGACAATAAAAATGAAGTGAGCCGTATCATCCATACAGCTCACTTCATTTTTATATCAGTATTGATCTATGAAGCTAAACTTCAGTTAAAATCCATTCCGACTATCCGTGCTGACAAACTTGATTACATACCCGGAATGTATTCCTTTCCTACAACCAGTTTGTCACCCGAAAAATCTACTTCAAAGAAGTGGGGAACCCGAACGTAGTGTCCGCGGTCATTATAATGACTATGAACCGACATCAGCCATTTGCCTTCAAATGTACGGAAGAGCATGCCATGACCAAAGTTAGGAGGTGTTATAGGTTCTTTTTCATGAATCCATGGTCCATCCAATGTTCCGCTTTTTGAATAAGCAACTCCTTGGGTATACACATTTTCCACCCAACTTGTCCAAATCATTCCTAAACGCCCCGTGCCTGTACGGAACAGATAGGGACCATCTGTAACCTTATTCGGCTTGATGCTTCCATCGGGTGTTGTTTCACGGCTCCAGGGAGAATCGCTGGCACGGAAGAGCAGTTTGCCTTCTCCTATCGATCCGCTCAGGTCTTCTTTCAGTTCGATATTCTCAATCGTTCCGTTATTGTTCTGCAGCCATTCATAACAATATACCATATACGGCTTTCCGTCTTTATCAACCCAGAAAGTGCCGTCTAAAGTGGGTTTATCAGCCGGCAGATATATGGAATCTTGCATCGGTACATAGGGACCGTCAGGAGAATCACTCACCAAGACATGGCTGGCACGACGTTCTATTACATTTTCGCCTACTGTATCAATCTTGACTTCCTGATTCGTGAAAGTAGCAAAATAATAATACTTATCATGATAGGCATGCAGCTCGGCAGCCCATATCATCGGTTTCTTTCCCATCCAAGAAGTAGAATCGGTTTGTGCCACTTTATAAGGTCCGCTCCAAAGATGCAAGTCTTTGCTTTTCCATAACATTCCTCCTGTACCGGTCATATAATAAGTGGCTGTTCTTCGGTCGGCCAACACACAAGGGTCACTCAAACGGATGGAGTCTGTGGAAATTAAGGGTTCATCTGACTGTTCTTTCTCAAACTCTTCTAAGGTCCAACTGTCTTTCCACTCTATCACCGGTTTTCCTCCCCGGAAGGTAATAGGCAGCCAGATATACCGTGCATCACTTGGCTTATTGGGTCTCCAAATATCAGCCATAAAAATAAAGGCATCTTCTTTTCCAGGAAGTTTCAACACGTTGGTGCTTTGTCCACCGAAGGTCAGATAAGCATTTTCTCCCATACAAGGATTGGGGTATTGCTTCCAAGGTCCCCAAATGCTGGGAGAAGAAAACATACGTGCCTCATTAGGAGCCCAACCTGTACAGCCAGATGTAATCATCCAATATACTCCGTTCCTCTTAAAGATAGCTGGAGCTTCATTATGACCGGCTGGAGCTATACGAATATACTTTCCAGTATGACTGAGGAAGTCATCACTTAACTCTGCAATTTGCAAAGTAAGATTATCCTCTGAAGAATAGATATGGTATGCTTTGCCATCATCGTCTACAAACAACTGCATATCGCGTGCCATCTGTCCGCCTTCTAAATCACGCTTTACTAACAATCCTTTATTTATGGCATCATACCATGCTGGTGTCCACCAAGCTTTATACTTTGCCAAATCCAAGGTATCGAATATAGCCTTCTGCTGAGCTGTCATATCAAAAGGAAGTTTCCCCGGATTAATACGACCTGAGCGTAAATAGGTAAAGGGACCTGTCGGACTATCAGAGACCGCAACGGCAGAACGTGCAGCTGCATATCCTTTTCCCTTCAATTCCAGGTGAAACCACATAACAAACTTGCCTGTCTTGGCATTATATATAACCTTAGGGCGCTCCATCACACAGCCTTGAGTAATTTCACTCAATGAGTCGTTTGTTACAACAGGAAGCACAGCACCTTCGTTCTTCCATTTCACCAAGTCTTTAGATGAATAACACATTATACCTACCATGGCACTGCTTGTACTGTCTGATTTATTTTCTCCATACCAATAGTAACTACCATTATGATACAAAATTCCACCCCCATGTGCATTGATATGTACTCCTTGATTGTCTGGCCAAATTTCTCCCGATTTAATTGGTTTCCATTCCTGCTTTGGCATACATCCTGTCCCCATCCAAAGAGCAAAACATATTACCCATAAAAATAAAGCTGTCTTCTTCATAAATTAATAGATTGATTAAATTATCAGATAATAAATACAAAATTAATCTTTTTAGTATAAAGTTTACACTAAAATCAATTTAATATCAGAAACAAATTAATGAGTCTTGCGTTGAGGTAAACAGAACGGAATAAGAAAGCGAATAACCGCAAGGAAGGAAGTGCCCGAGGACCTGGGAGCGCAACGGCTGCACCACACTCCGAACAGGCAGGTACAAAAAAAAGTCCCCGGCCTTGAGTAAGACCGGGGACC